>Ga0228627_1000551_pt1 | contig 22311 bp, 17 predicted proteins | sample 33DmetaG_FD_190483 | JGI IMG/M metagenome (GOLD analysis project Ga0228627, IMG submission 190483) | Seawater microbial communities from Monterey Bay, California, United States - 33D | ecosystem: Environmental > Aquatic > Marine > Coastal | place: USA: California | collected 2016-09-28 | reverse complement strand
ACCTATTTTTTTTCCTACGGTAAATCTCAAAATATAATAATTGATTTATTCTCCTGATTTTGACTCTAACTCTTTGAGAAGATTCATGTATTCTACATGTTTCTCCATATCATTCAAGCTGTAGTAGACTGCTGCAATCCCTTGAACAATAGAAACTTCTTGAGGTTTCATCTGGTATACTTTCTTAAGATAAGGAAGTGATTTAGAAAAATATTCAACTGCCTGCTCCTGCATTAATATAACCATTTCTAAATCTGCATCAATATCTAATTCTTCCATAATAATATCAACTCCAAGGTTATGGTACAAAATGCCTAGGTTATAATTTGAAGAATATTGATGTGGATCAATTGCTAAGGACTTATTAAAGTAGTTTATACAAGAATCTAACAGACTTTTACTATTGGCTTTATCCTTTTCGTACCTCATTTTATAAAGCATTCCAATACCAAAATAAAAATCTACTTCTTTGTTCCTGAAGTCATAATCTGGATGAGCTATTCTTTTAAGTTTCTTAAAAGAATTATAATAAGCAATAGCATTATCTTGATTTTTTACATCAAACTTTTGAAGAATTTTGACTGCATCATTGTAATAGAAAGTTGAAAAGTAGTCCAGTAATTTATTATTTAAATCAAAATACTTTTTCTCTACGTCCAAATTTAAAGACTTTATAAAACAGTCGGTGGCATTAGCCATTGAAACAGACCCCGGCTCTTTGTTTTCAATAAATTCAAAGATGTCTTTGTTTATGAAACCACAAACATGCCAAAAATAAGGGTCTTGGTTTTGGTCTGGACATTGAGACAAAACTGTGTCAATATATCCTCTAGCATTTTCATATGCTTTTGACTTATATTTTTGAAGTAAAAGCATTTTCTCAGGGCAATAAGTAGATTGGGAAAACATATTGGAAAAAACCCCAAATATCAAAACAGCTGATAATATATTTTTAAAGAAACTCATATTGTTGAATAAGCTAATTTAGTTAAAGTTTGTCCTATTTTAAAATTGTTTTTTTCGGCTTCAGATTTATTTATTTGAAACTTGAGTCTACTTTGTACATAAACAAAATTAATCATAGAACTGCTAGAGTTAGATATGTCTTTAAGCTCTGTTACTAACAAAGTTTTTTCGTCCAAGACTTTTTTAACCTTTGAAATCGTATTCGTTTCTTCTTTAGCGATGAAGAGCATATGGCAATCAGAAATATCAGATGTGGACTCATAAAAGTCAAATACTATTTTCTGGCTACCCGTCATCTTTCCCTTGAAATTAGTATTGAGCTGATCAAATAAATCTTTATTTCCGTAAATTCCAATTGTAAAATCACCAGTACTATAAGCACTAGGCCAATACACATTTTTTGCGAATGAATAGAGATAAATACCCTGAAGTTTCATTCTTGACTCTTTATTAATATCTGGCTGAGAAACAATACTTGAGGAAGATAAAAGTATTATAAATCCTAATAAAAGTGATATTTTTAATCTGCTAGACACTCTATAAATATAATGTAAAAATAGCAAAGAATTCTAGACTCATGAAAAACTTTATTGTTATTTCATTTTTTTCTCATGTATTTATTCCTGCTCCTAAGGGCTTTTTTCTTTAAGCTTTCCTTATCATATTTATTATTGTAGGCCATTTTCCTGTGTTTGGTAGTAAAGCTATCTTCCTCAATTCCAGTAGGTTTATAATATCTATTGCCTTTGAACTTAAAAGGGTCGTGGTCTAAGCCAATTATACCATTGCTTTTTTTAATGTTAACAAATGAGTCCTTTTGTTTTTTAGAAAACAAAGACTTTGTAGCATAAATCAAGCCAATTTTATTTCGCTTTTTTATGTTATTGCCTTTTCTTTTCTCAGTAAAAGGATCTCTATATTGAGAGATAATATCTTGTTTTTGAAAAAAAAATAGGAAAAAGGATAGGAATATGAAAAATACTCTAGGAATCATAAACCTTATTAGAGTTGTGGCTCCTGGGGCATTTCTTTAGATAAATCTCTATCAAAAAGATAGAGTCCTGCTTTATCATTGCCAATCATATTAAGTCTATCAATGATGGTTCTTGCCAAGGCTTCTTCTTCTAATTGCTCTGCAACATACCACTGCATAAAATTATGGGTTGTAAAATCTTTTTCGTCTAGACAAAGTCCAACAATATTATTTATGCTTTCAGTAACGTTTAACTCGTGTTCTAGCAAAGATTCAAAAACATGGGTCAAAGATTTAAAAGTTTTTGGCGGCTGAATTAATGCTGGAATCAAGGCCTCCCCCCCCCGTTCATTAATAAATTTTACCAATTTCAACATGTGTCGTCTCTCCTCATCGCTGTGATGGTATAAAAAGGAAGATGACCCACTCAGCCCCTTCGTTTCTGTCCAAGAGGCCATAGATAAGTAAAATTGAGATGAAGATGCTTCTAACTCAATTTGCTTATTTAATGCTTTTTCAATAACTGCTTTTAACATAATTATTTTTTTTGCAAATATAACTCTTTTCAATTTCTTATAAAATCTCCATTAAATCATCCCCTTATCCAAATTAGTGTACAGTATATATATTCAATTATAATTCTAATTATGGAATTAATTTATAATTTCGTCATACATGGTTTTTATTACAAAGGTGATTAAACATACATACATTCTATTTTTAATGGCTAATTTTTTAGTGATTAATGTTTTTTCTCAAACAAATATTAACGGTAAAATAATAGATGAGGAAACTAATGAAGAGCTTATTGGTGCATCAGTCAAAATAGTGAATTCTAGCTATGGATGTGTAACAGATTTCAATGGTGATTTTGAAATTAAAACAAATATTCCTTTACCATTTAGTGTCGAGATTTCCTACATCGGATACGATTCTAAAGTTATTGATTTAATAGACAATCAAAGATTAAAAATTGGTTTGAAAAGCAAAGATTTACAGCTAAAGGCCGTTGAAGTAATTTCTGGGATAAGTAAAAAACTTAAAGAATCTCCTTTAAGTATTGAATCCATGGATATTAATGATATTAAGCAAACTTCTGCAACCAATTTTTATGAAGGTCTAAGCCATATGAAGGGTGTTGATATGACCTCAGCAAGTTTAGGTTTTAGAGTGATAAATACAAGAGGATTTAATAGTACATCCCCAGTTAGGTCACTACAGATAATTGATGGTGTTGACAACGCATCACCAGGATTAAATTTTGCTCTTGGAAACTTCCTTGGTGCATCTGAACTAGACTTAATGAAAGTAGAAATTATTTCCGGAGCAAGTTCTGCTTTTTATGGTCCTAATGCATTTAATGGAGTTATAAGTATGGAGACTAAAAATCCATTTTTATTTCCTGGATTTTCTGCAAGTATTAAGCTAGGAGAACGTTTTTTAAACGAATACGCAGTAAGATATGCTAGGGTGATAAAAGATAAAAAAGGAAAAGACAGGTTTGCATATAAGTTTAATATTTATTATATGCATGCCGACGATTGGGTAGCAGATAATTCTGCAAGTGTTGCAGATTTAGAAACTAATGAGAGCAGTCCAGGTGGATACGATGCAGTAAATAGATATGGGGATGAAAACCTAAGTCCTATTTTAAATCAAATGATATATGGTTTGGACGGTGAAGCCGATACTGCTAGTATAATGGCCTATCCAGGGCTTGAAAGATGGCACAGAAAAGGCTATTGGGAGCAAGATTTGGTAGACTACGGCACAGAAAATCTTAAAACAAGTTTTGGGATGCATTACTTGTTTGATAATTCTATGGAGCTCTTTTCCTCCTCCAATTTTTCTACAGGAACAACCGTTTATCAAGGAGACAACCGTTTTAGTTTAAAAAACATTAGATTTTTCCAAAACAAACTAGAGCTTAAAAAAGACAATGATTTTTTCGTTAGGCTTTATGCAACTCACGAAGATGCTGGAGATAGTTACGATGCTGTTCTAACTGCGTTTCAACTACAGAATGCAGCAGCAACAGATGTTGACTACCATGAATTATATAAAACCTATTGGAGAGATAATATTTCTCCAAAAGTAGAAAGCTTAGATCCTTCGGTTAATTGGCTTCCATATTTTGATCCAGTTACTCAAACTGCATATCCTGTAAATTTTACAGACATTTTCAATGTTATTGACAATATTCCTATGGATTCTCTAGTTGCTTGGCACCAACAAACTGCTAATAATGCTAACAGTTCTCATCCAAATATGGGAGTAACTTCTTTTTATGAGGTTGGGACTAACAGGTTTGACTCTTTATTTAATAAAATCACTTCTACTGCTTCCGTTCTTGATGGTGGATCAAAAATTGTAGACAAATCTGCTCTTTACCATGGGCACGGAGAAAAAATTTGGGAAAATGACTTTGGAAAAATTACTCTTGGCAGCAATTTCAGAATTTATACTCCAAAATCTGGAGGATCTTTATTTAGCGACACTAACTCAATCAGTTCTATTGGGGATACCATAATTAACAAAATTATTAATAAAGAAGTTGGTGGATATCTTGGACTTGAAAAAAGCTTTTTAAGCGATCAATTAATTTTAAAAGGATCCATAAGGTTAGATAAAAACCAAAATTTCAATATTATTCCTACTCAAGCAATTTCTGGAATTTATAATATAAACGAATACCATACAGTAAGATCTACCTTTACTTCTGCTATAAGAAATCCAACACTATTGAACCAATACCAATATTATAATATTGGGAGAGCTAAACTAGTTGGAAATATTAATGGCTATCAAAGTCTTTATACTTTGGAGTCTATTTGGTCTTATTCTACTTCAGGAAGAAATACAGATTCATTGGTTAGTTTCAACTTAGACCCAATTCGTCCAGAAGAAGTAAAATGTTTGGAATTTGGATATAGAGGAGCTATTGGAAATAAGCTATTTATTGACGCAAATTACTATTACAACTGGTATACCAATTTTATTGGATTTATAAATGGAGCAGAAATTTTTGTAGATGCACTTGGATTGGAAGTTTTGGATGTGTACAGAGTCGCTACTAACTCTGAAAAAATTATTACTACTCAAGGTTTTTCAACTGGGCTTAATTATTACATAGACAATCAATTTACTATAAATGGAAACTATTCTTGGAATGTATTAAATAAAGAAAATGACGATCCAATTATCCCCGCATATAATACTCCTGAACATAAGTTTAACATTGGTATTTCAGGAAAAGAAATTGATTTTAAAATATTGGAAAAATCAATCATAAAGAAGATGTCATTTAACTTAAATTATAAATGGGTAAAAGGATTTGAGTTCGAAGGTTCTCCACAGTTTACAGGCTTTGTACCAAGCTATGGTTTATTAGATTTTCAAATGACTAAAAACTTAACCAAACAAAATCTTTCTATAAAAGTGGGAGGGTCAAATATTTTAAATAACAAGATTCTTCAAGTATACGGTGGACCATATGTAGGAAGAATGATTTACATGTCATTGCTTTTCGATTTTAAAGACTAACAATCTATTTTTGATATCTTAAATTTACTATTATTTAATTTTTACGTAAATTGTACTAAAATTATTCACTAAAACAACCTTATGAAAAAAATTACTTTTAGCTTTCTATTTGTTTTGACTTTTATTTGTTCCTCTATTTCTATTGGGCAAACAAGATATTTAGATCCAGTGTTTCCTTCAATAGACACTACCAATAATATAGTATATGCAGTAAACCAATCTGTACTACTAGGCGAGGCTTTGCCAGTTGCAACAGGAGCTACCGTTCCAGTTGGGCTGGATACAACTACAACTCCTCCTACTCCGATTTTATTTACAATGCCAGCATTAGAGATGGATATTTTTCAACCTTCTGGAGATACAGTTTCAGAAAGACCATTAATTATCTATTTGCATACTGGAACATTTGCTCCAATAATTAGAAATGGAAATGCTACTGGGTCAAGAACTTATGATTATGCTACTCAGGTTTTTTGTAATCAATATGCAGCAAGAGGATATGTCGTAGCAAATACGGATTATAGAGCAGGATGGGACCCTGCATTACCAACTGAGCCTGAAAGAGCTGCAAGTTTAATGAAGGCTGCTTACAGAGGAATTCAGGATGTGAGAGCTGCAATTAGATATTTAAGAATGGATTATGAAAATGGTAACACATACGGTATTGATACTTCAAGAATAATTATTGTTGGTCAAGGAACTGGTGGCTGGATTGCTACTTGTTTAAACTCTGTAGACAAATTGGCAGAAATCCAATTGCCTAAATTTCTTGATCCAGTAACTGCTTTGCCTTTAATAGACACTGCAGTTATGGGTGACTGGTTTGGATATGGAGGAAACCCTGCATATAATACACCAAGTAATGTTGGATATTCTAGTGATCACGATATGGTATTAAATATGGGTGGTGCTATTGGCGATCTTTCTTGGTTAGAAGCTGGAGACAAACCAATTGCAGCGGTTCATGGAAACTTAGACGCAATTGCAAGATTTACTACTGGTAATCTCTCAGTTTCTGGTGTTAATATTGTTTCAGATATTAGTGGTTCCCACGATGTAGTTACAAAAGCAAATATGCTAGGTAACAACGATGCCATACCAAATCTTTTTGATCCCTACACGTTAGCTGCCAAAGCAGCTTCAAACAGCATTGTTGGAACTTTAGATTTTAGTGGTGACACTGTTGGTCCTTCTGCTGATAACTTATTTCCATTTATAACTGGAAATCCTGGTGAAGGCGCTCCGTGGGATTATTTTGATTCTTTAACTGCAGTTGCATTAGCAGTTGGTCAAGGACTTCCTGCAAGTGTTGGTATGGACGCCTATAATAGTAGCCTTGCTACAAATCCTGATGTAAGTATTGGAAAAGCAAATGCATATATAGATTCCACGCTTGGATTCTTTTGCCCAAGAATTGTAAACACGTTGATGCTTCCTGGAAATACTATGGGAATTCAAAGTGAAAAAATATCTGTAAATGTTTACCCTAATCCAACTAATGATTTTATTTCTTTCAATTCATCTACCAATATTAAATCCATTTCGATTTTTGATAATAATGGAAAGTTGATGGAGAGAATTAGTCCTAATAGATTTACTTTTACAATGGATTTAAGATCTTATGCTAAGGGAATTTACTATGCAGAAATTTCTAATGACAATCAAATTAAAACAGAAAAAATTATTTTAAGATAATTTCTTCCATTTAATAATATTAAAAGCCCCTTTTGGGGCTTTTTTTTGGTCTTATTTTTTTAAACTAAATATATCCACCATTCATAATTAATATATATTTGCCGACTAATTTTAATTTATTAATGGAAACAATAATTCAAATATCTCAATTCATAATGAGTCTATCGTTATTGATTGTACTTCATGAACTTGGGCATTTTATTCCTGCAAAATTATTTAAAACGAAAGTTGAAAAATTTTATCTGTTTTTTGATTGGCCATTTTCTCTTTTCAAAAAAAGGTTTGGAGATACTGAATACGGTATTGGAATATTGCCATTAGGAGGTTATGTTAAAATAGCTGGGATGATTGATGAAAGTTTGGACCAGGAGCAGCTAAATAGAGAGCCAGAGGATTGGGAATTTAGATCCAAACCAACTTGGCAAAGATTAATAATCATGGTTGGTGGGGTAACTGTAAATTTAGTACTTGGATATTTTATTTATATAATGATGCTTTTTGTGTGGGGAGATGGATATATTTCTAATGATAAGATTCCACATGGAGCACATTTAAGTAGCCCCGTTTTTGAATCGTATGGATTCCAAGAGGGTGATTTAATTGTTGAAGTTGGTGGAGAAAAAGTTATAGAATTTGGAACTGCAGAAAAAAGAATATTAATTGATGGCGAAAGGAATATAAAAATTAAAAGAAATGGAGAAATTATTTCTTTATCTCTCTCAGAAAATATTGTTAGTGAGTTACTTAAAAACAAAGGTGGAAGAATTTTTAATGACCTAAGAATATATAACACAATAGATTCACTTGTAGCTGGTAATAGTGCCATGAATGCAGGTTTTAATGTGGGGGATAGTATTGTTGGAATTAATGGATTAAGCACCCCTTTTTTTAGAGACTTTAGAAACGAACTTGAGAAATATAAATCCCAAGAAGTTGAAATTTCTTTTTATAGAAAGGATTCATTAAAAACTATTAAAGTAAATACTAATGAAGATGGTATTATTGGGTATGTGATATATCAAAAATTGGGTAAAACAGTTTATGAATTTAATGAATATTCTTTTTTAGAAGCTATTCCAAATGGAATTAAAAATGGCACAAAAACCTTAACCAGTTATGTCAAATCTCTTTCCTTAATTTTCAATAAAGAGGGAGCAAAGCAAATAGGTGGATTTGGATCTATTGGGAGTATGTTTGCAAATGAGTGGGATTGGCAAAGGTTTTGGGCCATGACTGCTTTACTCTCCATAATCTTGGCATTCATGAATATTCTTCCAATACCAGCTTTAGATGGAGGACATGTAATGTTTTTAATTTATGAAATGATAGCCGGTAAACCACCTAGTGATCAGTTTTTAACAAGAGCTCAAGTGGTTGGAATGGTATTGCTATTTTCTCTGCTAATTTATGCCAATGGAATGGATCTATATAGGTACATTAGTGGCTAAATTCTTACTTTTAAACATCCCTTTGGTCATAATCTTTTGATATATAAAAGATTTTCTGGTTACGAACCATCTATTTTTGTGTAAACATAAAGAAATGGTTAAAAATATTTTTTTCTCTTTATTTTTTCTCTTTAACTTCTTTAGTTCTTGGGGACAAAGAGTTCCTGAGTACGACCAGTTTGAAGTTTACAAACAAGACAAAGACAATAAAATTTTAATAATTCCTTTTGAGAATAAAATGTATGCCTCTGCTATTGATAATGAAATTGCAGAATACAATAAGCTAAATTATTCAGCCATAAAAGAAGAGATGAAAAAAGGAATTTCTGAGCAAATTCTTCTCTCAATTAGCAATAAAACACCAGCAATCTCTTTAGAACACCATAAAGATTCTAACTCTCAGATATTAAATTATATATATAACAGTATTGGTTTAAAATATGAAAAAGTTAAATCAAAAGATACCGTTGAGCTGGAAGTTAAAAAAACTGATTTAATAAAAGAAAGGTTAAATAAATTTGTTCACCAGACAAGCCAACATCATGAAAAAGCAAAATACGATAGAGGAAATTTAAAAAATGGAGAAATTCATACCTCCAATTATACCGAAGAAAGATTTATGAATGTTATTATTCAAAATCCAAATCTCTTGGAAGAACTAAAGAATAAGTATAGAACCAATTACTATATTTTCGTGAACGAATTTCATATTGGAAGAGCATTCTCTAGCCCAGAAAATATATATCTTAAAAAAAGACAAATAAGTACCCATTACACAGTTTTTAATCAAAGAGGTAAAGAAGTAGATGCAGGAGTTATTAGGGTTCAAATGCCGGAAGATGTATACAGTATAAATAAAATAAAAAGAGATTACATTTCTTCAATTGCAAAGGAGTTGTGTTCTTTTATTCCTGGCCCGAAAGTAGAGAAAGCTACTCTAGTTAAGGAGGCAGAGGACAATAAAAACTCTAAGAACCAAAGAAAAATCATTCATGGTGTCTTAGAGTAATTAGCCACTATTCAACAATACTGAATTTCCTAACCACTGTCTTGTTATTGATGAAAACAGACAAATTATAAACCCCTTTAGATAGGCTCGGTATATTTACAAAAACTCTTTCGACTACGGCAGAAAAACTATTTTCGTAAACTGTCTGACCTAACATATTTACAACCTTTAAATTTCCAGTTTGATTTTTTGGAACTCTTATGGTAAATATCCCTGCATTTGGATTGGGAAAAATAACAACATCTTGTAAGTCTTGGATGTTTTCACAAACATCTGTAAATATTTTAACTTCGGACCTCTGGCTTTCGCATATTGGATCACAAACTTCCCAATTGAAAAAATAATAATATTGTTGTGTGGAAGTATTAATAGGATTAATCATAGACTTTGTTATACTTAATAGTCTTGGAATTTCATAAGGGAAGCTTGCTCCTGAATTAGCTCTAAAAAGATTTACGGGGGAATTTGGGGACAATCCTATTTTATAGTTATTCCCTGGAAATATTGTTGCATTCAGGTTTAAAGTGTGTACGCCCGTATTAAAATTATTAAATGTTTTTTCAAAAATAATTTGGTTACTACTATCTAAAATAATAATCGTTCTGTCCTGGCTTCCAGTAGACTTTACATCAACAGATTTTAAAGTCATTTTTTGAAAAACATCAAACAATAAATAAGAATAATTTGAAGAGTTAGAACCATTACTTGGAAAGTAATTTAGTCCTGTAGAATAACAAGAAGTATCGGATAATTCAGAAATAAAAAAAGAAGTATCGTTATAAATTGGTTCCGTAATTAATTCTAAACCCGACTGGAATTGATCAAAATCGTTTTCATTTTTATACCAATTCAAATTATTGTATTCGTTGGTTTTTAAAAAAATAGAGTCGCCCAAGCATATGAATTCGTTATCAATAAGTGGTGCATCGCTAAGAGTTATATTAAATGCATTCTGAACAGTTTTTGTGTCAGTTCCATAATCATTGGTTACTGTTAGAGTAGTATTATAAGACCCTAATTGATTAAAATACCTTCTGGCTGTTCTAGTAGTATCGTCTATTATCCCATCTCCATCAAAATCCCATGCCCAAGATTTTGGAACGCCGAAAGTAGCATCAGAAAATTGTACTTCTCCAGAACAACTATCTTGTTTTATGATTTTGAAATCAGCATTTGGCGGAGAAAGGCAAAGCAATGCATTATATGCATTGATCCTGCCATTTCCTAGTAGACCTGCATAAGAAGGGTTGATTGCATCAATATTATCAGATGCGCTTTTCATACAAGATATTAATTGCTCATTGGTTGAGTTAGGTGAAAATGATTTCATTAAACCCAAAAGACCCGCAACCATAGGGGCCGACATAGAAGTTCCACTTTTTGTCCCATAATTATTGAACGGTATTGTACTTAAAATTGAACTTCCTGGAGCAGAGATATCCACTCTGGAACCATAACAAGAAGAACCCCTTTTGGCATCTGATTGGGTAGTATTTGCCACACAAACAACTCCGTTATAGCATGAAGGATATCTAGGGTTAGATGCCAAGTTTTGATTGGAATTCCCAGCAGAAGCAACAATTATACTTCCTTGATTTTGTGCCATTTGAATAATATTATAATTGGTGTTTGAAAAGTTTGAACTTCCCCAGGAACAGTTGATTATATCTGCTCCGTTCAAAGCTGCATAATAAACACCATCATAAGCATTATTGATAGTGCCATTGAAATTATTATCTCTAGTAGCTTTTACTGGCATTATAGAAATTCCAAATCCAATTGAAGCAACTCCAATATTATTATTGGTTTGGGCTCCAGAAATTCCAGCTACATGGGTCCCGTGATCTAGATTTGTATTTGGAGGATTAGGATTGTTATCGTTATCTGCTACATCGTAGCCATTGTAGTCGTCTACATATCCATTATTGTCATCGTCAATTCCATTATTTGGAATTTCTAGATGATTGTTCCAGATGACATTGGTCAAATCTAGATGATTGATTTCCAAAGCATCGTCAACCACGGCAACAACAACAGAATCAGAGCCAGTCCCTAAACTCCAAGCATCAAAAGCTTGTATTTTAGATAAATGCCAACAGCTGTTTAAACTAGGATCATTTGGCTGAAAATCTAAAAAATCTAAATATTTAGGCTCCGAGTAATCGATTTCAGAAAAATTCTCCATTCTTTTAATTAGTTTGTTAAAATCAGGGTAATCATCTCTTAATTGCGCTAAAAATGTCAAATAGAGTTTGGTAAATTCTTTTTTCTTACCAAAAGGCTGGCTAATATTTATTACTCCTATAGAATCTAAAAAGTTTTTAAAAGGAAATAAATCTTGAGGTATATCTTGTGAATTATCTTCAATTTGCTTCCAAGAAAAGTCTGAGAGATTTTCTAAAGAATTTAATTTAAAATAGAGTTGATTTGTAGATGTATTATTTAAAGTTTGTGAAAAAGAGAATGAGGAAAGAAAAAGACATGAAAGTGGGAATAAATATTTAGAAATAATATTCATTATTGGATATTTAAATTTTTAAAAAATTTCTCCAATTGGATTCCCTGTACATGCGTTTGGAAAAGCTGTTTTCATTATAATAGAATAAGTAGGTGCAATATCTGTTATTTTTATGTTTCTATAAATTTGTTTAGCATCAATATTGGCGCCATAGAAAAATAAAGGTACATGGGCGTCGTAATTATAATGACTGCCGTGTGTGGTCCCAGTTTTTGTATACCAATCAATATATCCTGGGCTGAGTGTTAAAAAAATATCTCCAGATCTTTTTGGATGAACCCCATTAATTAACATTTGTGTTTTATGAGTGTTAAATGCATTTTTTAAAGTTCTTAAGTTGTAAATATCATCAATATAAGGCTGGCTAATAAACCATTTTTTTGTCTGAAGGAAAACCTCATTTTCTGAAATATTAAGAGAATCTATAATTGGGTAATTTATATATAGTTGCATATTGGCATACCTTTTAATTATTTCAGGCACTCCAAAAGCTATCTCTAAGTTTTTGTTTAGCTGAACTAACATTTCTTTAGAGCTAAATAGCCCCCCTTTTAATCTATTTTTTTCTACATCCTCTATGGAAGTTGTCGCTCCATGATCGGACGTTAAAGACAAAACGTAATTCTCTATGCCAACTCTTTGGTTTAAAAATTGTATTAAATCCGCTATATTTTTGTCTAATTTTTGATAAGTACTTTTAACCTCTTCAGCGTCTGGCCCAAACTTATGACCTACATAGTCGGTGGCAGAAAAACATATAACCAAAAAATCAGTGTGGTTATCCTCTCCTAATTTCTCATTCACAAAAAGCTGTTTAGTAAAATCAATAGTATAGTCATTCCCCATAGGAACAGATTTGATGTAAGATGGTCCTAATTCTGCATATTTTTTATTTAAATCATAGCTAAATGTTTTTCCTTCCCATTTGCCAATTAAGTAAGATGAAATTGGATGATTTTCATGAAAATCTACTATCCATTTAGGAATATTTTTTCTGTAGAAACTGCTTGTTATCCATTGTGACTCACTATTTAACCAATAAGCTCCATCAGAAAGTGCTCCTGTCGAAAGGATTGCACCTCTATCTTTAATAGATACCCCAAAAACTTTAGAAATTGAATCTTTTAATTTTAATTGATCACCAACAGTATTACACAATAGTGCATCTGGAGACATTTGACCATTCCCTGGATTAGATTTTCCATGTGGTTTTTTACATAGGCATACAGTTTGAGATTTCCAATCTCCCGCACAATATACAGGGCTAAAATCATCTTTTTTGTACCAATTATTTCCAATAATACCATGGACTGATGGAGTGGTTCCTGTATAAATACTGGCATGGCCAGGTCCAGTATATGTTGGAATATAATTGTAATGAGTATTTCTACAAAAAACTCCATCGTTAACCAGCTTTTTAAAGCCATTATCACCAAAATCTTCCCAAAACCTATCAACGAACTCATATTTCATTTGATCTACCACAACGCTTACCAAAATTTTTGGCGTTTGTTGTGAAATCACTGCAAAAGGGAGTGAAAATAAAAAAATAGATAAAAGATTTTTCATTGGTAATTAGCTTGTATAAAAGTAGTTAATTACGACAGAATTTAGAGTTATAAGCCGAATATTTAAGAGATTGAATAAATTGAGGGTTTACTTTTGTGCTCTTTTTCTTTCATGTTCTTTCAATAGAACTTTTCTAAGTCTTAGTTTAGATGGTGTTACTTCAACATATTCGTCAGATTGAATATACTCTAGAGCTTCTTCTAAAGAAAATCTAATTGCTGGGGCAATTTTAACTTTGTCATCTGCTCCAGATGATCTCATGTTAGACATTTTTTTTGTTTTGGTAATATTTACTATCAAATCGTTTCCTCTTGAATTTTCACCAATAACCTGTCCCTCATAAATATCTTCATTTGGATCAACAAAAAACTTGCCTCTTTCTTGTAAATTATTTAAACTAAAAGGTATTGATTTCCCTTTTTCCATTGATATTAAAGAGCCATTTTGTCGTTGTGGAATATCTCCTTTGTAAGGCTGAAACTCGATAAATCTATGAGACATTATTGCCTCCCCCGCAGTTACTGTAAGTAAATAATTTCTTAAACCTATTATACCTCTGGAAGGGATATTAAATTCCAATAACATTCTATCTCCTTTTGGAACCATACTTAGCATCTCCCCTTTTTTCATGGCAACAACCTCAATTGCTTTTCCAGAATAGCTTTCTGGCAAGTCTATAGTAAGTTCCTCAATTGGTTCGCATTTTATTCCATCAATCTCCTTAATGATTACTTGTGGCTGACCAACTTGTAGTTCATAACCTTCTCTTCGCATGGTTTCAATTAAAACAGATAAATGAAGAACTCCTCTTCCAAAAACATTAAATGAATCTGAAGAATCGGTAGGTTCCAACTTTAAGGCCAAATTTCTTTCCAATTCTTTTTCCAACCTGTCCTTTAAATGTCTAGAAGTAACAAATTTACCCTCTTGTCCAAAAAATGGAGAATCGTTGATGGTAAATAGCATAGACATGGTAGGCTCATCAATTTTAATAGTTGGTAAAGCTTCTGGAAATTCTATATCTGCAACGGTATCCCCAATTTCAAAATCTTCTAACCCAACAATAGCGCATAAATCTCCTGCTTTTACTTCCTCAACTTTTGATTTACCTAATCCTTCAAATAGGTAAAGCTCTTTGATTCTACATTTTTTAATCGCTCCATCTCTTTTAACTAAAGAAATTTGTTGATTTTGCTTTAACGCTCCCCTTTGTAATCTTCCTATTGCAATTCTTCCTATAAAAGTAGAAAAATCAAGAGATGTAATTAGAAGCTGGGTATTTCCATCCTCAACTTTTGGAGGTGGTATAAAATTAATTACAGCATCTAATAATGGGAAAATATTATCATTTGGAGTCTTATAATCAGAATTCATCCATCCTAGCTTTGCAGATCCATAAATTGTAGGGAAGTCTAACTGATATTCACTAGCATCCAAATTAAACATTAAATCAAAAACTTTTTCTTGTACCTCATCTGGCCTACAATTCTCTTTATCTACCTTATTAATTACAACCAAAGGTTTTAAACCCAATTCAATAGCTTTTTGTAAAACAAATCTTGTTTGAGGCATTGGTCCTTCAAAAGCATCAACCAATAATAAAACCCCATCTGCCATATTTAATACTCTTTCAACTTCTCCTCCGAAATCAGCGTGACCTGGTGTGTCAATAATATTAATTTTATGTTCTTTATACTGTACAGAAACATTTTTTGAAAGAATAGTTATGCCTCTTTCTTTCTCTAAATCGTTGTTATCTAGAATTAATTCTTTTTGTTCTTTTCTTTCATCAATTGCCTTACAGGCGTAAATCATTTTATCTACAAGAGTTGTTTTTCCGTGGTCAACGTGAGCAATGATGGCTATGTTTCTAATATTCATAGTTTTAAATAAGTTGCAAATGTATAATTCTTATTGAGCAAATGACATTTATTTTCAAGTGGTATTAAATTCAATTGAATAATTATTTGTTTGCAATAAATTTTATATTTGAAAATAAAAAATAAAAAATCAATGAAAACTTTTAAATATACACTACTATCTATACTCTTTTTGTCCATCTATTCCTGCGGAAAATATGAAGAAGGTCCAGGTTTTACTTTACTTTCTAAAAGCGCAAGAATGTGTCAAAAATGGAGACCAATCCAATCTGTTGACGGATCTACTGGTGTAATTACCAATATCGATAGTGATGGAAGTTACATTGAATTTGTAAAAGATGGCAGCATACAATTTTACAATAAAGATTTAATGAGTTTTATTGGAATTGATGCTGTTTCAGGTACTTGGGAATTTTCCGATGATAAAACACAGGTGACTTATTCCTATGATGTATTAGGACTTAATACAACTGAATTAAAAACTATTAAAAAGTTGAAAATTAACAGTTTGGGGCTAGAAGATAGTAACGGAGACAAAATATACTACGAATACTATTAATTAACCCAATGAATAGTATTCATTAAGAAGTATTTTGTAAGTGTTCTTTTTGGTGTATTTAGACTTTAGCCAAGAATAAAACATAATTAATCTTGGGTCGCGAAAAACTTTTTCTTTCTTAAAGTTGGACAAATTTTCTATATTATTGAGTGCTCCCAAGTCTGCATTTTCGGGCTCATTTATAAACTTCTCCAAAGCTTTTAGAAAAGGAACTACCATTTTATATTGCTTTGTAGTAAATAGATCTAAATATTTATTTTTTATAGAGGATATATTTTTCTCCGCTAAATCAATATGGGTAAGATCAATAAAAATCAGTGTTCTTATCATTTCTTTTCTCAGCGACCACTCTCTCCCCATATTTTCCTGATAATAAATATCTGATTTATTTAATTGATTAATCACCTTATTGGCTGTCTTAACATCTTGGTTTACCAATAAAAGGGCGGATAGGTTCAATATTAGATTTAACTCTTCTCTTAAATTTAAAGCAGAATGGTGATTCTCTAAGGAGTTAGTAATAGATTCAATACCTTCTAAAATTTGGTTGTCAAATACTTTTACGAAACTGTCAATACCAATAAATCTTCCTAAATAAGAATAAAATATTTTATCTTCTTTATCCATTAATGATTTTAAGTTGTGGAGGTGTTTTTTGGATTTCACAAAGTCTCTAACCTCTAAATAAGTATAAGACATTATGTACTCAATATTTGCTTGGGAGTTTAAACATTCATCACCCAGAATTTTTATTTTTAAATTTTTATAATAATTCTCTAGGATAATTACTAAATCGTTGTAGTTTTTCTCTATTGCATATTGAACTCTGATTATTTCAATATTTTTTAAATGAATTTCAGGATGGTTCTTGTTTACATTTAAATTATGTAAGCCATTAAAGCTATTTTTAAAGTCTTTGTTAGAAAAATTGACGTCTCCATTTTTAATTTTTTCAATTAGAAGATTTTTCATTTGAATAAAGTAAAGTTGAAATTCATCTACCTCGGCTTGTTTTTTTTGAAGCTGTAATATATTTTTTTTGATTATTTTAAAATCTCCCTGAGGATAGTAGGGTAGAATTTTTAATTTAAGTCTTTGGATTTTTAAGCTCAATAAGAAGTCATTAGAATTATTAGACTTTTTTGCCTCTTTGGTAAGTACAGACCAAGCTTCGGAATACTTTTTAAAATCTATAAAGTATTTTGCTAATATTAGAATTTTTTCTTTTGAAGGAGATTTTGATTTGTCTTCAGAGTTTTCTAAAATCAAAAAATTAATAAGCTCCTTAGTAATTCTTTTTCTAATTGCATGGTAATTTGGATCTCCTTTATGGCTTAGTTTTTTATAGCTGTTTGAATTGTAGTGATTGTTAAGTTCTTCAAAAAGTTTGACATCTTTTCTAAAGCTTGATGGCCTTTTTCTAGAAAAAAATTTAATAAAATTTCTCTGTGTTTTTTTGGAAAACGTAGTTGATATCTCTTTTATTAAATCCAATTAAAAATGTTTAATAATTTGTTAGATAATGTTACAAAAATAAATAATGTTATATACATTAGAGGACAATTTTAAATATGAAATATACTCTTATCACAGGTGCAAGTCAAGGAATGGGTCTAGAAATGGCTAGAGAATGCGCCAGTTTGGGCAGAAATATTTTACTTATTTCTTTACCAAAAGAAAATTTAAAAGTTTTATCAGAAAATATAAGTGAGAAATTTAATGTCCAAACCGACTTTTATGAAATTGATTTAACTGAAGCTAAAAGTGCTGAAGAAATTTTCAAATGGGTTAAGAAAAAAAATTACTCAATTGATTTTTTAATTAATAATGCTGGATTTGGAGGTTTTGGAGCATTTGAAGAATATACCTTATCATACGTAGAGAAAATGATAGATCTAAATATCAAAGCTACGACTAGAATGACCCACTATTTTATTCCAGAGCTGAAAAAAAATTCTCCCTCTTTTATCTTAAATAATGCTAGCATGATGGCAAATTTTCCATGTCCTTATAAATCTGTTTATGCTGCTTCAAAAGTATATGTAAAATATTTTACAGAAGCTTTAAGAGTGGAGTTGGAGAGTTTTGGAATAAGTGTGAGTCTACTGCAGCCAGGAGCAACACCAACAAATGATGTGGTAAAAAATCAGATCCAAAAAGGGGGGTTTATGGCTCGTGTTTCAGTGACTGAAGCCCACAAAGTGGCTAGAAAAGCTGTAAGAAATACTTTAAAAGGAAAGCCTGTTATTATTCCTGGCTGGAAAAATAGAATGTCTTTAAGGTTTTTAAAAGTTTTGCCCTACAGCTTACTCCAAATAGCCATTCTAAGAAGCTATAAATCTATGCAAAACAACTAAAAATTATACTTTTTTTTAGTGTCAAAAAACTGATATAAAGCATTTTAATCAACTTGAAACGCTATTTAAATATCTTTATTTTAATTTAAATTTAAATATTTTTAATATTTATTTATTTAATTTTGAACTTAAAATTAATATCATGAAAAACTTTTTTAACTATCTATTTTTTATACTTTTTTGCAGCGCATCATTAAGCATCAATGCTCAGTCCAAATCAGCTGCTGTTTTAAGCGTATATACACAAAGTGCAAAAATAAGCCCTGAAATGGCTGAGAGTGTTCTTAGGGTTGAAATGACAAAAACAGAACAATTCAATGTTATAGATAAATTAGATATGATTGAAATTTTAGAAGAAAATAAAATTGATGTGTCCAATTGTTATGGAAAAAAATGTCTTTTGAGTGTTGGAAAAAGTGCAGGAGTGGATAAAGTAATAACTGGTTCTATAGAAAATTTAGGTAAAAAGATAGTTGTTACAGTCAAAATTTTAGATGTCGCTTCCGAAAGTTACGATAAAGTTGCTATTGAAGAGTTTATAAATCTTGATTCGGAGATTCAAAGTATGGTTAAAATTGTAGTTAATAAAGCATTAGGAATTGAAAATAGCCAGGAGATATTAAATACTCTTGTTTATTTCAACCAACCTCCAATAACTCCAACAACTTATTTAAAGAATAACGGCCCTAGAATGGGACTATCTTATGTAATAGGTAATACTGCAAAAATTCTATCAGCTTCCAAGGCCGATGGTGGCCTTGGTATAAATAGTCCTGTAGTAATGTCTCAAATTGGTTATCAATTTGAAGGGTCTTATTTAAGTGCTGGAGATTTTCAGGCACTATTAGAAGGTTTAATTTTTATTACCGGCGTAGAAAAAGGGTTGTTTAGTCCATCCCTTGCCTTATTAAACGGGTTTAGAAGTTCTAAAAATGGTTGGGAATTTGGATTTGGCCCTACATTTAGAATATCTTCTACTGCAGAAGGGTTTTATACTGTTGACTCCAACGGAGAATATGATGTAATTGAGGATTGGAACTATAGAGCTGATGGTAACTGGCAGGGAGCAACCCCAGTTTTTGAATACAGGACTGATTTTTCAGGATACAGTGATCCTAGAATTAAAACCGGATGGGTTTGGGCACTTGGTAAAACTTTTCACTCGGGCTATTTAAATATTCCTGTAAATCTTTTTTATTCAAGTGGTAGCGAAGGCGGATACCTTGGCCTTTCAATGGGATTCAATATTGCTAAAAAAGATTAATTTTTGAGAAAATTAATTTGGTTGCTAGCCATAATTCCTATAGTAAATTTGGGGCAAAAAGTTGGAGACTCTATCTGTTTTAAAACAATTTATAATAATGTTTATAACGGCACTATTGAGAAAATAGATTCTGATGGTTATTTTTTTAAAAATAAAAAAGAAAGAGTTCTTTATTTAAAGAATTCAGAAATAAATAGCTTTCAAACATTTCCACATCCTTTAAATAATTCTACTGAAAATGAAACTTGGTTAAAGAACCTAGAAAAACCAGAAAAAAACCTACTTGATATCAATAAGTTAGGTTCATATGTTGGTGAAGAAATTATTATTTTTTTAAAAGACGGCCGAGAACTAAAAGGAAAAATTATTAAGATTTCTTATAAAATCGATGTATTTGGTGATCAGCTTGAAGTTGTTAAATTCCTATATTCAAAAAATAAAATGAATATATTAACATCTGAAATAAAAAAAGTTCAACACATTAAATAGGTTTTACCAGCTTTTTAAGTCAATAAAACATTTATTATCCCATATTAATTAATAACATCAATTATGAATAAATTATTCAATATATTTTCTTTAATAATACTTACTTTTAGCCTTTTTTCGTGTGCTAATAAAAATGCTAACCAAAAGACAAATGAAATAGTGATTGCCAAGCAAATTCCTTTGGAGGATTTTTTTAAAAATCCTGAAAAATCTAGTTATCAGATATCCCCTGATGGAAACTTTTATTCTTTCATGGCTCCCTACAAAAACAGAATGAATATATTCATTCAAAGAATTGGTGATTCTTCTGCCGTTCAATTAACCTATGAAGAAGCTAGAGATATTGCTGGGTATTTTTGGCCCAATAACGAACAAATTATCTTTTTAAAGGACGAAGCAGGAGATGAGAATTTTCACTTGTTCGGTGTAAATATTGATGGATCTAATCCTATTAGCTTTACAGATTTTGAAGGAGTAAGAGCTCAAATTATTGACGATCTTCCAGATCAAAATGATTTTGTAATAATTGGCCTTAACAAGCGTAATAAACAAGTTTTCGACCCATACAGATTAAACCTAAAAACTGGTGAAATATCCATGCTGGCAAAAAATCCAGGTAATATTCAAGGGTGGATGTTTGACCATGATGGAAAGCTAAGAATAGCTACTGCAATTGTGGATGGAGTGAATCAAAGTATTCTTTACAGGGAAAACGAAGAGGATGAATTCAAAACAATTATTACTACAAATTTTAAGGAAGGTTTTAACCCTCAGTTTTTTACATTTGACAACAAAAATATAATTGGCTCTTCTAATTTAGGAAGAGATAAATATGCAATTGTTGAATTTGATCCCGTTACAGCACAAGAAGTCAGAATACTTTATGCTAATGATGATTATGATGTTAATGGAGTAGGTTATTCAAGAAAAAGAAAGGTAATTACTGCAGCTTACTTTGAAAGCTGGAAAAGTGAAAGACATTATTTTGATTCTACATCCAAAAAAATATTTGACAAAATTCAAAAGCAGCTTGCGGGATATGAAATAGGTATTACAGGGTTTAATAAAGATGAAAACATACTTATTTTAAGGACCTACAGTGATAAATCTTTAGGAGCATATTATATATATAATTCTGAAGACGATAAAATGGAAAAGATTGTGGATGTTAGCCCTTGGATAGATGAAAATGAGATGTCCAACCAGTTGCCAATAGACTACCAATCAAGAGACGGATTAAAAATAAACGGTTATTTAACTTTACCTAAGGGTTACAATATGGAAAATGCTAAAAATTTACCTGTTGTAATTAACCCTCATGGTGGCCCTTGGGCAAGAGATAGTTGGGGTTTTAACCCAGAAATACAGTTTTTGGCTAATAGAGGATATGCTGTTTTACAAATGAACTTTAGGGGATCTACAGGTTATGGTCGTAAGTTCTTTGAAGCATCTTTCAAAAAATGGGGCAGAGAAATGCAAGACGATATTACAGATGGTACGCAGTGGTTAATTGACAAAGGAATAGCAGACAGCACTAGAATTGCAATTTATGGTGGCAGTTATGGTGGTTATGCAACTCTTATGGGTTTGGTAAAAGAGCCAAAAATGTATGCAGCTGGGGTAGACTATGTTGGGGTTTCAAATATGTTTACTTTCATGAAAACCATTCCTCCTTACTGGGAACCAATGCTTGAGATGATGTATGAAATGGTTGGTGACGTAGAGAAAGATAGCACCATGCTAAGAGAAGTTTCTCCTGTTTTTCATGTTGATAAAATTAAAGCTCCACTTTTTATTGCTCAGGGAGCCAACGACCCAAGAGTAAATGTAGATGAGTCTGATCAAATGGTTAAGGCCATGAAGGAAAAAGGCGTGGAGGTTGAATATCTAGTAAAAAAAGACGAGGGACATGGCTTTAGAAACGAAGAAAATAGATTTGAGTTCTATCGGGCAATGGAAAAATTTCTTTCCCTACAACTTTCAAAATAGGCTAGTTAACAACTTCCAATAAAGAAATAGGTAATCCCTATTTTGGAAATAG
>Ga0228627_1000549_pt1 | contig 22351 bp, 17 predicted proteins | sample 33DmetaG_FD_190483 | JGI IMG/M metagenome (GOLD analysis project Ga0228627, IMG submission 190483) | Seawater microbial communities from Monterey Bay, California, United States - 33D | ecosystem: Environmental > Aquatic > Marine > Coastal | place: USA: California | collected 2016-09-28 | reverse complement strand
GCATTTCTTGGGGCTCGTCATTGTGATTATAGAACTGACTCATACGCTCATTGTATGAAAGTCCCAAGAAATTCGCCACTCTTTGGAGTTCACGTTCTGGATGAATCAAGAGGTCTTCATAGCGTACGACAAGGGTTGGCTTATCACCTAAATAGCTTAATAAACGCTCATTATTTTCAATCCATTTACCGGCAATTTCCTCTGCGCTAGTTTCTAAATTTGGAGCGTATTTTCCTTTTAAGTTTTTCTTTTCAATATCTAAATACGAGTTGGCTACATCTCTTACATCCCTTACTAGGTGTATGTATTTAGCATTTGGCATGGCACTTGAAATATCTTCAAGGAAATTCAAATAATAGTTGTTCTTATCAATAGCAACTTCAGGAGCCGTATTATTTCCCTTGGATTTAGAATAGGCACTAAACACAGCTTTTACCATGTTTTGGTAATTGGGTGCAGCTACCTGATCAAAAGAATTCGTAAGATCATCCAAAGTCAAGCCCCAGGTTTCCATTTTTTTGCTTCCCAAGACCGCATGTGCAAATGCAGTACGGTTTTGAGCAACGGTGAAATCTACCTTGCCAAATGCTGAAAAATTCCATTGAATAAAACCACATTCAGGTGGTGCCACCATCTGGGGATGTGCGTTGAGCATGAGCCGAAACAGGGATGTTCCGCTGCGAGGATTTCCAAGAATGAAGCAGAAGTTCATAGTATTCAAATGTAAGGTCTAGCCGTCAATAGTGCTCTACTTTTCCTTTATTCATAACTCTCTTGATGGGCCCATCCTTTGGATGCTTGAATTCCTTTCTTCCATTGATTACGCAGTACAGCATACGAACCATCCTTTGGAGTGAATGTATCATCCATTTCTGCTAGATTTTTCAATTCATGGGTAGATTGCCAAACCCCTATGCCCAGACCTGCAAGCAATGCGGCCCCTAGCGCCGTGCTTTCCGTTTCTAATGGACGAATTACAGGACAATTTAATAGGTTGCTTTGTATTTGCATAAGTGTATTGTTAGCGCTTGCACCACCGTCCACTCTTATAGACTTAAGCGGCTGTCCCAGATCCTTTGCCATGGCTTCTAAAACATCCGCCGTGCTTAGTGCGATAGCTTCTAGCGCCGCATAGGCAATGTGGGAGGTATTTGTTCCACGCGTAATGCCCATAATGGCACCTCTTGCATAGCTGTCCCAATGTGGAGCTCCAAGTCCGGTTAGTGCAGGAATTATGGTTATACCACCATTTTCTCCCTCTTTTAGGGCTAACTTTTCTACATCCGCGCTTTGATCAAAGAATCCTAAGCCATCACGTAGCCATTGGATGAGCGATCCGGCAACATATACGGAACCTTCTAAAGCATAGGTGCGCGTGCCGTTAAGTTGCCAAGCTACTGTACTGAGCATTTTATTTTTGCTGTTTACAATTTGGCTCCCGGTATTTGTCATAGCAAAGCAACCGGTACCGTAGGTGTTTTTGGCTTCCCCTGCGCTGAAACAAAGCTGGCCAAATAGGGCACTTTGTTGATCCCCAGCAATACCCGATATGGGAATTTCCGCTCCAAAAACGTCCTGATCTGTACTTCCCAAATGCCCGCTACTGTTGACCACTTCAGGAAGCATTGAAACAGGAATTTCAAATAGATCACAAAGTTCCTTGTCCCACATTCCACTATGAATGTTGTAGAGCATTGTACGGCTTGCGTTTGAAGCATCCGTGATGTGTTTAGCTCCCCCTGTGAGTTTATAAATTAGCCATGAATCTACTGTTCCAAATGAGAGTTCACCCCGATTTGCCCTGTCTTGGGCTCCTTCTACATGTTTAAGAATCCATCTAATTTTACTCGCTGAAAAATAGGCGTCCACTATAAGTCCTGTTTTTTCTGCAACTTGATTAATGGAAGCTTCAGAAAATGAACTGCAAAAATCAGAGGTGCGTCTGTCTTGCCATACAATAGCATTATAAATGGGTTCGCCAGTGCGCCGGTCCCATACTATAGTTGTTTCACGCTGGTTAGTAATTCCAATGGCAGAAACGGCACCGGGTTGAATTTTTGCCGATTTCAATGCAGAAGTAATGGCTTTATATTGCGAGGTCCAGATTTCATTGGGATTATGCTCTACCCACGAATTTTTTGGGAAGTATTGAGGAAATTCGAATTGACCTAGACCAATTTTTTTGGTGTCTTTATCAAATACAATAGCACGTGATGACGTTGTACCTGCGTCAATTGCGAGAATATACGGGACCATAATGTCTTTGAGTTACTTGCCTTTAAGATAATCAGAATGCAGGGAAGGAAAGAGAAAGCGATAGGAGAAATACTTATCTTGTCACGCGTCGTGAAAAGGACTATGTATGAATGAATTTTGGGCCGAATTTGTAGGGACTTTCTTGCTATTGTTTGTTGGGAACGGAGTTGTTGCCAACGTAAAATTGAAGAAGACCAACGGCTCAGGTGATCCGGGTTCTTGGGTGATGATTACCACCGCTTGGGGATTAGCGGTTTACATTGGTGTTATTGTGGCAGGCCCTTACAGTGGGGCGCATTTAAATCCCGTTGTAACTTTTTCTTTATGGCTTGATGGAGCTTTAGAAGGATCCAAGGTGGGCGTTTATATGTTGGCGCAACTTTTGGGTGCAGCGGCGGGTACCACATTGAATTATATTTTTTACAAGTCACATTACGACCTTACTAAGGATGGGGAGGCAATTCGAGGTACATTCTGTACGGCTCCGGCAATCAAAAATTCATGGAGTAACTTCTTTAGCGAAACCATGGGTGCTTTTGTATTGATGTTTGTGATCTTTTACATTTCTGACGGCGCTTTTGAGCTAGAAGGTCAAGAAGTACCTGTTGGGCTTGGAAGCGTTGGAGCCTTACCGGTAGGTCTCTTAGTTTGGGTAATTGGTCTTGGATTGGGAGGAACTACGGGATACGCAATCAATCCAGCACGTGATTTAGGACCGCGTATAATGCATCAATTGTTGCCGATTAAAAATAAAGTTGATTCTGGTTGGTCTTATGCTTGGATACCAATTGTTGGTCCGCTTTGCGGCAGTGCAATAGCATATTATACTAAGGAACTTTTATTGACCACGTTATAGTGAGTGTTTTTAAGCGACAGATAATCAAAGGTTCATTGTCCAATTTTTTGGGAATTGGTCTGGGCGTACTTAATAATATTTGGTTATTTCCACTAGCATTCACCTTAGAAGAATTAGGAATTTATAGATGGGTGGAGCGAACGGCAGTTCTAATTGCTGCCATAGCATTATTGGGAATGCACAGGACCTATGTGAGGTACCAAAGTCAATTTAAGGGTGATGAGGCGAGTCAATTTTTATCAAATATTATAGCCATAGTTGCTGCAGTTGCAGGAATATCTGGTATTGGGTTTACCCTCTTTGCCGGTAGAATTGCGGAACTTCTAGATGTTCCAGTTGCAGATGAAATCTTCACCCTTGGAGCGGTTATAGCAGGAAGTATGACCTACACACTAGGTCTTTCCATAGCATCAAGTGCCAAGCGTATTTCTGTTCCTTTTTTCTTGAAAAATGTGGGAATTCGGCTGACACTTTTAATTGGTGCCTACTTAGTGAGTAAGGATCACCTGGATTTTTCTTTTTGGATGAAGATTTTTGCCCTTGTGCACATGTTCGTTGGCTTGGGTGTGTTGTTTTACAGTGTGCTGCTTAAGGGGATTCCGCTACGTAAACCTAAACCTTTAAATAAGGGATTGAGTAAGGAATTAGCCACTTTTGCGGGAAGCGGAGTAATCATGGCGGTAATGACTATGAGCCTAGCTACTATTGATAGTCAAATGATTGCTTCTTTGATGAGTTATGAAGCACTGGGAATTTATAGTATTGCATTTTTTATAGGAAGTTTTGTGGATGGCATAAGACGGCCAGTTTCTCAAGCGCTGTCGCCTCAGTTTGCCAATCTTTGGAATGAAGGCAATACGGATGCAATCGCGAAAATGTACGGGCGTACTTCAAGAGTACTAATGGCTGTGGCCTTGGCTAGTTTCCTGCTAATTGTTCCAAATATTGAATTCATATTTAGTTTGATACCCAATCCAGAACGATTCGAAGACGCTAAATCTGTAGTGGTGCTGGTCCTACTCTCACGAGTTATTGATTATAGCTTTGGATCAAACGGCGAGTTGCTTTCGAATGGCCCTTATTTTAAATGGAATCTAGTGGCTATTTCAGGCCTGGTAGCCTTACTCATTGGGCTCAATTATGTCCTTATTCCAATTGATCGACTGGGGCTGGACGGTGCCGGTTATGCCTTAATCATCTCTTATGCGGTATTCAACATTGCAAAAGCTGTTTATCTCTACTTAAAAGAGAATATGCAACCATTTTCTTCTGTCCAGCTTACACTCGTTTGTATTGCGCTGCCCACCTATTTACTGGCTATGAAATTAAGTGGTCCAAGTGCTTTAGATTTCATATTCACCAATGCCGTTGTAGCAATAGGATTGGTGGTTGGTTTTATCTTAGTGCGTAAGCGTATTTAATTCCAAAAGCAATTAGCTTTGTCTTATGTCCAAAATACTAGTCACAAAACCATTTCAAGCACCATTTGAAGAGATTACTGCAGAAATGCAGCGCGCCTGGGACGCTCAATGGCTGACAAATAATGGACCGCTTCTCAAAGAGTTTGAAGCTGGTTTGAATGCCTATTTAGGTACAAAAGATTGTGCGGTAGTTAGCAACGGAACTGTAGCCATTCAGGTTGCCCTTCAAGCACTAGGAATCAAGGGAGAGGTAATCACAACCCCCTTTTCTTATGTGGCGACCACTTCAACTATAGTCTGGGAAGGTTGCACTCCTGTATTTGTGGATATAGATGCAAAGACGTTCAATATAGATCCCGTTAAAATTGAATCTGCCATCACAGAAAAGACTTCCGCTATTTTGGCAACGCATGTTTTTGGAGTCCCATGTGACGTGGAAGCAATTGAACGCATTGCCAAAACGCACAACTTGAAAGTGATTTATGATGCGGCACATTGTTTTGGAACTAAAATAAATGGTGTTTCCATATTGAATTATGGAGACCTTAGCACGCTTTCCCTTCACGCTACAAAGCTTATGCACAGCGTGGAAGGCGGAGCAATATTTGTCAACGATTCTTCCAGTAAAGTGGAAGGGCTTACTGAGCCAGTTTCTCCTTTGCGATACACCGTAAATCGATTGAGAAACTTTGGTCACTTTGGGCCGGAAGTTTTTGACGGAGTGGGAATAAATGCTAAAAACAGTGAAATTCATGCAGCCATTGGACTTGTAAATCTGCGCTATGCAGAAGAAATAATGGCAGATCGTAAACGTCAGCATAAACGCTATGATGAAGGATTAGCAGCATTGGCATTAATCCAACCCCAAGTAGCAGAAAATATTGATTGGAATAAAAGTTATTACCCAGTTGTATTTAATAGCGAAGAAGAGGCCCTCCATGTACTTGATGGTTTAGAAGCTTGCGGGATTTATGCCCGCAGATATTTCTATCCAGCGCTCAATACACTGCCTTACATTGTTCGTCCAGGTAAGACACCAAATGCCGCAAAAATTTCTACCTCCATTCTTTGCTTACCGCTTTATTTTGGTTTGGAAGATGAAAAAATCACTCGTGTTATAGAAGAAGTCGTACGACTATGCAATGAATTCAGGTCATGAATAAGCTGCCCGAATCGTTAAGGAATCTCTTTGGCACGCACGGTGAGCCGGCTGCTCGAATTACCAATGCTCCGCTTTTTGTAACCGGTAGTATGCGTTCAGGCACTACATTTCTAGTGGATAAATTAAGTTCCCATCCTCAATTATTGAAAATTGGCGTGGAGCTCAATCAAGTTTGGACAGACATTGGAGGTGCTTCAATAAAGGAAACCTGCGACCATAAAGTTGCAGCGGATGCATCTGCTGAATACACCTACCAGATGACCGCTTACTTTGCTAATTTCATTCAAGAATCGCGGAGCTTCAAGCGCAAAGCAATGCGGAGGTATGCCAAATATTTTCATGGATTAGGCAGGGCATCTTACGATTGGGAAAACATTATTCCAGTCAACAAAAGCCCGCATTTGATGAATAAACTTGGATATGTGGGTGCGTTGTTTCCAAAGAGTACGCTTCTTCTTATTGTAAGAGATGTATATAGTCATTCGGCATCAATGAAGTATCACTTTGAAAAGCTACACAAAGCAGATGGCAGAACGTACTTTATGGAAGATAGTCCAGAGGCTTGCTACAGCCAATCGTATGGTGAGGTACCTGAAGGAAAGCCTTCTTTTCCTGGCGACTTTTCTATTATACCTGCACTTTGGATACGCATGAATACTTTGGCCTTTAAAGAGCTCAATGAGGCTACTTTTCAGCAAAAGATTGTGGTGAGTTATGAAGATCTAGTCACCAATCAAAAAGGCACGCTAATAGCTGTTTTTGAGGCTTTAAAACTGATGCCATCTCATGCTACGGCATCTAGTGAAATTGCAGAGAAAGCTACCGTTTTGGTGAATACCACTACCAAGGGGAATCCATTAGAGAAATGGAAAGATCAGTTGAGCTTAGAAGAGGTTGACGCAATTGACAGTGCGTTGTCCAAACATGCAGAGGACTATGCGTTCATTACTAGTTCTCTGGAACAATTGAAGATTAGACCAAAATAATGCAAGAGCATTTTCCAAATCTTATCATTGGTGGTGCCCCAAAGTGCGGTACAAGTAGTCTTTATTTTTGGCTTAGCGCCCACCCAGAGGTATATGGGTCTCCAAAAAAAGAAACCTTCTTTTTTGCTGACAAGGTGAATCGATTCAATAAGTCTGCAAATGTGCATGAACACCATAGGAGTCGCTACCACGATTTTTTCAAGGATGGGGCAAATGCAAAGGTTCGTTTTGAGGCCACTGCCCATTATCTATATGAACAAGAGGCGTTGAAGGCTTTCTCACAAGCTGAACAACCGCCAAAGATGATTTTCTTGTTTCGTGAGCCTTCAAAACAGATGTACAGCCATTACAAGATGGAGAAGTTCCGTACCAAGACTGTTGACATGAATTTGGAACAATACATTGAATTGACCAAGATTGAGAAGTATGTGAATTACGCTACGTATTTGAAAAAATGGGTTGATGCTATGCCAAAGAATCATGTGCGTATATGGGCCTTTGAAGATTTCATGTCACGAAAGGAAGAGGTGATGAAAGAAATAGCGGAATATTTGGGGATAGACCCCTCCTTTTATGTGAATTTCAACTTTGAGCATCGGAATGAAAGTGTTGCCATACGCAGTGGTGGATTGCATCAACTGGGTTTGAGAATACAGCCATTTATTCCACACTTTGTTCAACGCCTTTTGCTTCCTCTTTACATGAAAATGAATAGTGGAGGCCGCGCACCAGATGATGAAAACGACTTACAGGTGCTTCAATCGTTCAAGACCAATCATGCTGAGGTGGGCCTTGATTTGAAGAAATTATTTCCGGATGTTCGCCTAGAAAAGTGGTCGTAAATCGGGTACTTTTTAATTTGCAGGAACGCTTTCTATGACTGCCTTAATAACTGTGTATACACAGAGAAAGGATGAGATTTTTTCCGACCTTTAGCAGATGAAAATTACAAACAAGTACACCCTTGCCCTTTTAGGTCTAATCATGACCATTGGCGCAGCAGCCCAGCCACTAACGTATTACCAGGATGCCTGGAATGAAAACGGCAACGACTTAAGAGAAGCGCTTTATGATATTATTAAAGTCCATACTAAGCTACCGTATTCTTCGTCTTCCACGGATACATGGGACGTCCTTAAAACATCCGATGTAGACCCGGCAAACTCTTCAAATGTCATTTTGATTTATGCGGGTATTAGCGTAAACGGTCCACAGGAGTACAATGGAGGATCCGGTTGGAATAGAGAGCATGTATGGCCTCGCTCATTGGGTAATTTTGGAACTAGTACCGGGGTTGGCACAGATGTACACAATCTGAAACCTGCAACAATCAGTTTAAATTCTACACGCTCTAATCATGAATTTGATTATTTAGGAACCAGTGGAAATGCTGTGAGTTATAGCGGAAACACCACGGGGAATAGGCTAAACGCAAGTGCCGGTCTATGGGAACCGCGTGATGATGTAAAAGGCGATTTGGCAAGAATTATCATGTACATGGACCTTAGATATGAAGGTGCAGGAAGCGAACCAGATTTAGTAATGCGAGAGGCATTGAATACGGGCGGAACAACGTTTGCAGTAATGTCTACCCTGCTTACTTGGCATTTTCAAGACACAGTGGACCAGTTTGAGCTCAATAGAAATAACGTCATTGCAAATTTACAAGGGAACAGAAACCCATTCATAGACCATCCGGAATTGGCTCATTACCTCTATGGGGACTCCGTAGGTGTAGTATGGAATCCGTTCCTTGATATAGAAAAAATTGAAGGCGGGAGTTCAATGGTTGAAATTCATCCAAACCCAGCAGCAAATGAACTGTTTTTGACGACTTCATTTGCTGGAAGTGCGAGGCTAGTCAATGTTAAAGGACAGCACTATGCATTTAAACTTGAGGAAGGCATAAACCGTTGGGACGTAAGTAGTGTTCCTGCGGGCCAATATATCCTTGAGTTCAGTGACGGAACCAAGCAAAAGGTTTTAATTATTCATTAACCGCGAGCGGAAATAGTAAACACACAAAACCCGGCAGAATGCCGGGTTTTGTGTGTTATGACCTAATTTTTTTATTGTTCTAAGCGAGTAATTTCCTTACGATTCCACTAATTACTTTTCCATCTGCCTGCCCAGCCATGGCACCTGTAGCTTGGCCCATAACTCTCCCCATATCTGCCATAGAACTAGCTCCCGTTGAAGCAATGATTTCTTTGACTTTGGCTTCTATTTCACTTTCGCTCAACATAGCGGGTAAGTAGCGTTCAATGATTTCAATCTGCGCCTCTTCTGGGGTTGCTAAATCTTCCCTTCCTTGATCACGAAAGATGGTTGCACTTTCAACCCGTTGCTTTCGCAATTTTGTCAATAATTTGAGCTCTCCTGCTTCGGTTATTTCTGTTGCGCCAGCGGCAGTTTTTTCATTGAGAATAGCTGTCTTGATTGCACGCAATGCCTCAAGGGCAATACGGTCTTTTGCTTTCATAGCGGTTTTGAGGTCCGCCATGATTTGTGCTTCTAACGCCATATTTAGTCTACGTTATCGTGTAAAAATGAATTATTTGTTCTAATGTTTCCCTCGGAATCAATCCCGATGTTTGACGGCTTATCTTCTGATTTGTGTTCTAAATCAACATCAACTCCTTGTCGCATATAAGCGGGTACACGTTCAGATTCTTCGATTTGATTAGTTCCTTTAAACTGGTATTGAAAAGCTTGTAGTCTAGAAATACGGTCTTTTACTTTGGTGGGAAAATCTCCTGCATTGTCTGCTTTGACTGCAGAGATTGGTCGGTCCATATCTTCCTCATGGCTGCGCTCCTCTACTTCAGGGGCTGTAATGACTTCTACGGTTTTTACTTCGAAGGCCAAAGAGGCTTCATCCTCTTCCACATCTTCAGTTGCTATTTCTGATTCGTGAAATTCAGGTGAAGGGACCGTAAGACTATGATCAATACTTTCCTGTTGTGCCTTGTTTCCTAGATTAGGCACTTCACTTAAGCTTAAGTCAAACGCTTCGTAGGTGGTTTCTGAATTAGTTGTGCTTTCCTGAGTTGTTGTGCGCTCACTAGCTTCAATTTCCTCAAGGTTTAGTGCGAAGCCATCACCTTCAATATCTTCTAAAGTGAAGGTTGAAGTAGCTAAAGTTTCAGTAGGTTCCTCGCTTGATTCAAGATCTATTGGCTCTTCTAGAGCAGGGTCTTCTTGGCTATGTTGTTCCACCATTCCCTGCGGTCTTTCCATTGGGGCAGGAGCAGGTTCATCAAATTCTGATGCAACTTCAGGAATAGAATCTGGTGTTTCCGTTTCTTGTTCAACTTCATCTATGATGACCAATTCAATTTCTTCTTCCTCTGGTTCAACTGCCTGTGAAAATAAATCCCATGGGGATACCTCAAGACCACCTTCTTGAGAGTCAGTTTCACCTTCTTCAGTGGAACTATTTTCTATGCTGTGAATGACTGGCTCCGCATCTTCAGTAGAAAGGAGTTGTGGTTCTTCTTCCTGCAGATCTGACTCTTGATCAGGCGCTTCGTCATTTATATCCCATTCCAAGACATGCACGGTAGCCTCTTCATCATCAAAAGCTTCCTCATTAAGACGAGTTTCAAATATCTCAGGATCTTCTTCAGGAATTTGTGGGAATCCTTCTTGTGGATTTTTGTCCTCACCAAATTCATCCTGTGGTTCATCCTCTTGTTGGTCTACAATATCTTCTTGAACTTGATTGGTTTGGACTTCTTCCTGTGTTTCTTCAAAGTCCCCTAAATCCATCACCACCCGGTCTTGTGAATCTTCAGGAGTTGCCTCAGGATTTACAATGGGCGCCGTGAAGTTGGTTTCTTCTTTGATTACACTAGATTCTTGTTTCTCCTCATCTAAGGTATGTACCACCATTTCTGGCTTATCTGTGGGCAGAACTCTTTTTCCGGTTGGGAAACCAGTAGCAATGATAGTACAGGTAATCTTGCTGCCTTCTTCATTTTGGCCACCAATACCCATAATTACATTGGCATTTCCCCCAGCTTCTCGTTGAATGTGGTCGGTAATTTCGCCAATTTCATCAATGGTGATTTCGTGATCGCCCTCCCCGGAGGTTAATAACAGCAGAATATTTTGTGCTCCCTTGATATGATTATCGTTAAGCAGAGGAGAGTCTAATGCACCACTAACAGCCATTGCAGCACGATCCTCACCTTCTGCTGAAGCTGTTCCAAACAATGCACTACCGCTGTTTTCAAGAACGGTTTTGGCATCGCGCAAATCAATATTCTGTGTGTAGTGATTCGTAATGACTTCAGCAATGCCTTTTGCTGCACCTGCCAATACTTCATCCGCTTTACTAAATGCGTTTCTGAATCCTAAATCCCCGTAAACCTGGCGTAGCTTATCATTATTAATGACAATTAAGCTGTCTACGGCATCACGCATTTCTGCGATTCCTTTTTCTGCTTGTACGGCTCTAATATTACCTTCAAATGAAAACGGGGAAGTAATGATTCCAACGGTCAAAATGCCCATGTCTTTGGCGGCCTGAGCAATTACGGGCGCAGCACCTGTTCCGGTACCTCCGCCCATACCAGCTGTTACAAAGCACATTTTAGTGCCGTTCTCCAGCATCTTAGTGATTTCAGCAATGCTTTCATTTGCAGCTTTCAATCCAATTTCTGGATCAGCACCAGCGCCCAATCCTTCCGTAAGCGATGCACCTAGCTGTACCTTATTTGGAACAGGACTGTGGTACAGGGCTTGAGCATCTGTATTACAAACTATAAAATCTACACCGTTTACACCCACGCGAGTCATGTGGTTCACGGCATTGGAGCCGCCACCGCCAACTCCGATAACTTTGATCACGGAGCTGCGGTTTTTGGGTAGGTTAAATTGAATTCCGTCTTCGATCATGGTTTTGTTATTCTATATCGTCGTCTTCGAGCCAATTTTTAATTCCACTGACAAAACCTTTCCAAATGGGGTCTTTTCGCGGTTTAGCTTTTACTGATCCCTCTTGGTCCGGGTCGCCCTCTTCAGGCTCTGTTTCGGGCGCAACAGGTTTCTCGGTTTCTTCTTCTGGAAGAATGATTTCATTCGGGTCATAGGCCATAGTCTCCGGATTTTCTGCTAAGGCCATGGAAAGCAGACCAATTGATGTAGCATATACCGGGCTCGCTAATTCTTTCAAGTAGCCACCAGCAAGATGCTCGTTGGGGTAGCCAATTCTTGTGGGCATTCCGGTTAGATATTCTACCAATTGATTCATGTGCTTTAATTGGGAACCGCCACCGGTCACTACAATTCCAGCAATTAATTTTTTTCGTGGGTCATTTTGTTGGTAGTTGTTTATCTCACTTACTACGCTTTCAATGATTTCCTTTACCCTTGCGTTGATAATCTTGGACAGGGTCTTTAGGCTTATTTCCTTTGGTGCTCTACCGCGTAATCCTGGAATACTCACAATTTCGTTTTCCTTGTTTTCACCAGGCCAAGCAGATCCAAATTTTACCTTTAAGAGTTCCGCTTGCTTTTCAATAATCTCGCAGCCTTCTTTGATGTCTTCAGTAATGACTTTACCTCCAAAAGGAATGACGGCAGTATGTCGTATGATACCGTCTTTAAAAATGGCAATATCTGTTGTTCCGCCACCAATATCTACTAAAACTACACCGGCGTCTTTTTCATCTTCACCTAAAACAGCATCTGCAGACGCTAAAGGTTCAAGGGTAATATCTCCAACGGTCAATTCACTCTGTTCAACGCATCGGGCAATGTTTTTAATAGATGCAATTTGACCTACAACAATGTGGAAATTGGCTTCCAATCGGGACCCGTACATCCCACGTGGATTAATGATATTGCTATCGCCATCAACGCGGTATTCCTGAGGGAGGGCATGTAGAATCTGTTCGCCTGGCATCATCACTAGGTTGTCTACATTTTTCTTCAAGGCTTCTAAATCCGTTACGTCAATGATAGCTTCTGCATCATCTCTCATGATATAATCGGAATGCTGCATGGAACGGATATGCTGCCCAGCAATTCCCACCATTACTTTAGTGATTTTGAGCCCTGAAGCTTCTTCTGCCATTTTTATCGCAGATTGAATGCTTTCAATGGTTAGGGTAATGTTTGCAACAACACCTCGTTGAACGCCAAGACTTTTGCTCTTACCGATTCCTAACACGTCAATTTTTCCGTGCTCTTCCAATCGTCCAACCACGGCAACAATCTTTGTTGTGCCAATATCTAATCCGACTGCTAATGGGGCAATTTGTGTCATCTTGATGTAGTTACTACTTGGTTTTTATACCGCAAATCAATTCGCTTAATGTCCTTTAACTCCTCTTCAGTATGTGCTGCATAGTAGGCAGCTAATTTTTTTAATTCACGCTCCATGCGCTCATCAGCATGCGCCTTTACAGTATGCTGATATGCTCGTGGAACAATCTCTAAAGTGCTGCTGTCCACAGCAAGTTGAGCAATGCTCTCTAGATTAATTATTGAGGTCATCTTGTTTAGGGTTCTGCCAGCATTTGACAAAGCCGCACTATCCGATGTTCCCGTTATAACGGGTAGGTCCAACCATTTACCATTGGGCTGTTCCAATACCTCCATTTTTTTACTGATGAAAAAGTTTTGTTCTGTTCCGTAAGCTATGGCCAGTACACTCTTGTTAATCACTTCAACAACGAGGTTGCTGTCCATATTCCAATATACCTGCGCTTCTTTCACATACGGCAGGGCTTCAATAGAGGTTTCTAACAAAAACGCATTAAGGCCAAGCGCTAGGGAATCAGATGATTTAGACAAGAATCGGTCAACTTCTTTTTTTACCTGTTCCTGAGATGTAAGTCCTTGTTTATCAATATCTTCTATTTCAATAATCACCTTGTGGAATACAGCTGATTTGACATAATCATTGCTAAAAATCCCACCTAAAACAAGGCCAGATAGCAGCACTAACAGTAGAATTAGACCAAAAAGTTTCCGCTTTTTCATGTCAATTCTTCTTTAATAGTTGCTACTAAGTCACCAATATCACCGGCTCCAACAAGAAGCAGTACATCTGGATTCAGGGCTTTTAATCGTTTGGGTAATGCTTCTTTTGAAATTAATTCGGCACGTTCAATCTTTTGGGCCAATACCTCACTTGTAATTCCTGGAATAGGTTCTTCTCTGGCAGGGTAAATAGGTAATATTAGAGTATGAGCGGTCCTAGATAATTGCTTTTGAAATCCCTCCATGAAATCTCGAGTTCTAGAATACAGGTGAGGTTGAAAAACTAGAGTAGCTTTCTTTGAGGGGTACAATTCTTCAATACTGGTTAAAAGCGCATTGAGTTCAGTGGGGTGGTGCGCATAATCTTCAATAATTATGGGATTATTGCTGTGAAATTCAAACCTACGTTTAATGCCTTTAAAGCTGCTTAGGGAGTTTGCAATTATTTGACCGTTTACCCCTGCGTAGTTGGCCAAGGATGCGGCGAGTACTGCGTTGTACACATTGTGTGCTCCTGGCATCCGGAGTCGCGTAGGGTATTTTTCACCTTCGATAATCAGGCTGAAGGTATATGCCCCGTTATCAGGCTGAATTTGTTCTGCTCGAATTGGAGCTTGAGGGGTGTTTACTTTATTCGTGTTTGCCAGGGAAGATGCGGTGTAGGTAGGTCCGCTTACTTGGTTTAAGAATGCTTCAAAAGTTCGTGTCAATTCTCCAGAATTCCCGTAAATGTCTAAATGATCGGCATCAATGGTGGTTACAGCTGCTGCCTCAGGCTGCAAATGCATGAAGCTTCGGTCAAACTCATCTGCTTCAACTACTACCCAGGGTCCGTTTCCAAGACGGTAATTTGTGCCGGTACTTGTCATAATTCCACCAATAAATCCAGTAGGATCTTCACCAGCTTCACTCAAGATATGAAGTAGCATTGCTGAGGTGCTAGTCTTGCCATGGGTGCCGGCTACGGCAAGGCATCGCTTTGGGTTGGCTAACAATCCTAGCGCTTGAGCGCGTTTAATCATTTTAAAACGGCTAAAGAATTCCAACCATTTTAATCCTTCAGGCATTGCGGGTGTATAGATTACTGTGGTTTCTTCCACATCCCAACCTGGATAAACACCAAGGTCTTCATTAAAGGTTATCTGAGCGCCTTCCTGAATCAACTCATCCGTCAAAGCCGTCCGTACTTTATCATACCCAAATACAGGCGTACCTATGCTTAGATAATGACGAGCAATGGAGCTCATTCCAATTCCGCCAATGCCAAGGAATACGATATGTTGCTCTTGCTTATTCACTTAATCCGTCAATAAGATCTGCTATGTCCTCTGTGGCTTTGGGCAATGCTAAGCTTTTGATAGCCGTCCCCATCTTTTTTGCTGTATCCGGATCTTTCAAAGCCGCTAATTGATCCAAGAATAGATGATCCATTTCTTTTTCTTTAACCAAAATGGCAGCATTTTTCTCACTCAACGCCATGGCATTGTGGGTCTGATGATCTTCCGCAACGTTTGGAGATGGAATTAGAAGGGCAGGCTTTCCAATGAGGCAGAGCTCGCTTAAAGTGCCAGCACCTGCTCGGCTTACAATAGCATCAGCAGCAGCATAGGCAACAGACATGTCTTCAATAAAGGCCTGTACCTTTGCACCTTCTCTAGTCATCCCTTGGTACTCTTTTTCATAGAGTTTGCCGCATTGCCACATCACTTGCCATCCCTGGTCCATGATGTCTCCTAAATTTTTTGCAATCTGCTTATTTATAGCTCTAGCCCCTAAGCTTCCGCCAAGAACCAACAGCAGTTTTTTGCTTGGATTAAACCCTAATTGCTCTTTGCAAGTATTTTGATTGGGAAGCGCTTTGGTAAAAACTTCTCTGATGGGGTTGCCTGTAAGTCTAACGCGGTCACTAGGGAAGAATCGAGCAGCGTTTTCATAGGCCGTACAAATGAATTGTGCTTTTTTCCCAAGTCGGATATTGGTAATTCCAGCATAGCTGTTTTGTTCTTGAACAATGGTCGGTATACCCATTCTTTGAGCCATGAGTAAAACGGGTCCACTTGCGTAACCGCCAGTTCCTATCACGGCATCTGGCCTCATGGATTTAAGTAGTTTCCTACACCTACTTAGCGCAATGAGTAGCTTGAACGGTACATTCCAACTTTTCCACGGTTTTTTCCGATTAATTCCTGCAATGGGTACTCCCGTGATAGGGAAACCAGCATCTGGGACCTTGGTCATCTCCATTTTACCCAATGCCCCTACAAAATGTATGGTTGCTTGTGGATGGCGTTTTTTAAGCGCGTTTGCAATACTTACTGCAGGGAAAATATGTCCACCTGTTCCGCCGCCACTGATAATGAAAGTTTTAGCCATGAGCAAGTGAGTTTTGTTCGTCAAAATTTTCTTCCTCTTCTTGCGGGCTGGTCCCAATTATGCGCTCAACATCCGTATGACTAACGGAAAGAATGACGCCCAAAGCAATACAGGTTACCCAAACAGAAGATCCCCCGGCACTTAGAAACGGGAGTGTCTGCCCAGTTACAGGCATTAGGTCTATGGCTACTCCCATATTAACAATGGTTTGCAGGACAATACCGGAAGAAGCGGCTAACACAAGTAGGGTGCCAAATTTAGTATGGGCCCGTCGGGCAATTTTCACAAACCGCCTGAACAGCAAGCCGTAAAAGAATATAAGTAGAGTTGATCCAAAAAGACCGTATTCTTCTGTAATCACCGCAAAGACAAAATCAGAATTAGATTGAGGTAAGAAATTTTTTTGAATACTTTTTCCTGGACCTTTTCCAAAGACCTCACCTTCTGCAATGGCCATTTTGGCCAACTCTGTTTGATAGTTGCTGTCTTCATTGCTAGGGTCTACAAAATTTACAATACGTGCCTTCCAGGTCGCCACACGATTTGATATATTAGGAAAGGCCAATACAATCAGGACGAATATTAGAAGAGCCCCTAGGCCTGCTGCAATAATTTTCCATAATAACTTCCAGGGTACGCCTGCTACAGTCATTAAAATAAAGGCCATTGTGAATATGACTGCTGTCGTTGAAAAATCAGCAGGTAGAATTAGAATCAGAGTGGTTCCTATCATTAAAAGCGGCGCCTTCATGTCTGTGAACGTCAAAATTTCTCTAGACTTTGAAAACCACTTGGCGAGCCAAATCAACAGCGCTAACGAAGCAAAAGCTGATGTTTGAAAGCTCATTCCAAGGATAGGGATACGCACCCAACGAGAAGCATTGGCGCCTCCCATTTCTGTGCCTTGAAACATAGTGATTACAAGCAATACGAGTGCTGCAGGCATTGCCAATTGAACCAGCTTACCAATTAATCGAAAGTTCAATCTATGAACGGCGTACATGAATATACCCCCTATGAAGAGGTGCATCATGTGACGTGTGAGAAAAGTAAAGGTATTTCCGCCACCATATTTATGGGCCAATGAACTGCTTGCGCTATACGTTGGCAAGAAGCTCACAACCATAAGTATTAGAATAAGCCCCCATGTATAGAGGTCTCCCTTTAAATATTTTCTTACTGTATCCACCGCTTTTCTATCTATAGATTGCGTACTTGATCTTTGAATTGATTGCCTCGGTCTTCAAAATTTTCAAAAAGATCAAACGATGCGCAGCAGGGGCTGAGCAATACGGCATCTCCTTTTTTAGCTAGTCTTGCTGCTTTGCGAACGGCACTTTTCATGCTATCTGCTTCAATAATTTCAGTGATACTGCCAAAGGCCTCTATAATCTTTGAATTATCCACGCCAAGCGCAATGATACTTTTGACCTTATTTTCAACCAATCCAATGAGTTCATTGTAGTCGTTGCCTTTGTCTACGCCGCCTACAATCCAGACTACGGGCTTATGTTGACATTCTAGTGCGTAGTACGTGGCATTTACATTGGTTGCCTTGCTGTCATTTATGTATTCCACACCGCTGATGTTCAGCACACTTTCAAGGCGGTGCTCCAATGCATCAAACGATTGTAGTTTTTCACGAATAGTTTGGTTTCTCACTTTTAGTAGTTGTGCGCTCAGGCCAGCAGCCATTCCGTTGTACGTGTTGTGCTTGCCTTGCATTGCTAATTCTTCAATAGTCATTGCTTCGTTGTTTAATGTAATTGTGATTTTGTTATTGTTGAGTTGTGCAACTCTATGAGGTCCTGCTGGAGCGTCAATTCCAACAGCAAACAGAGTTGCTTTGATGTTCTTTGTTTGTTGCCATTTTTTCAAGAATTCCGTACTTACCTTATCGTCGTCACAGTAGATAAAATGACCTGTGTCTGCCGTGTAATCCAAGAGTTGGAATTTGCTTCGCGCATATTTACCGATGTCGTAATCGTATCGGTCTAAATGGTCTGGAGTAATGTTGGTTAAAATGCTAATGTGCGGTTCAAAGATTAGGGCGTCGTCTAATTGGAAGCTGCTCACCTCTAGTACAATTACTTCGGGGTCATTTTGTCCATTTTCCAGTCGTTGGGCGAGCGCCCGGCCTAAACTCACGCCAATATTCCCTGCCAATACCGTGTCATATTCAGCAGAAATAATGTGGTGACAAAGTGTTGCTGTGGTGGTTTTGCCGTTTGAACCGGTAATGGCAACAATTTTTGCTGAGGTATGTCTAGACGCCCAATCTAATTCACCCATCAACGGCTTACCGGCTTCTTTGATTTTCTGAATGATTGGTGCCGTATGCGGGATGCCCGGACTTTTAATGATAGCGTCAGCACTTAAAATAACAGCTTCAGAATGGCCGCCTTCCTCATATTGCACGCCCCAACTTGATAGATCCAATTTATCCTGGTCGCTAAGGCTACCGTATTCGCTTAAGAATACGCGCACGCCAAGTTTTGAAGCAAATCGTGCCGCACCCATGCCGCTTTCTCCGGCTCCTAAAATGGCTATATGTTGGTAAGGTGTTTTCAAGCGTTATCTCAATTTCAAGGTGGCAATGGCTGCAACAGCGAGCATGATGCCTACTATCCAGAATCGCGTGACGATTTTAGTTTCGGGGTAATTTTTTTTCTGGTAATGGTGATGAAGTGGGCTCATTAAGAAGACGCGTTTGCCTTCGCCAAATTTTTTCTTAGTGTATTTGAAATAACTCACTTGGATGATTACGCTTAGATTCTCTACAAGGAATATCCCAGCGATAATGGGAAGTAAAAACTCTTTTCGAACGGCAAGCGCCAATACAGCGATGATGGCACCAATGGCCAATGAGCCGGTATCTCCCATGAATACTTGAGCTGGAAAACTGTTGTACCATAAAAATCCAATAGCGGCTCCAATGAAGGCTGCGGTGAATATTACAAGTTCACCTGTATTTGGGATATACATGATGTTGAGGTAGCTCGCAAAAATGATGGAGCCACTTACATAGGCTAAAACGAGCAGGGCAGTTGCGGCAATTGCCGAAGTTCCGGTTGCCAAACCGTCAAGTCCGTCTGTAAGGTTGGCGCCATTAGATACCGCAGTAATGATGAATATAACGGCCAGAATATATACAATGGAGGTGATTGGCTTTCCTGAGTCTCCCATCCAATTGGTGAAATAGGCATAATCAAACTCGTTGTCTTTAAAGAATGGAATAGTCGTCTTTGTGCTTTTAACGGCATCTCCATAGGAGGGGCCGTTTGCCGATTCGAACTGTTCGGTTTGAACAACGGGCAATTGTTCTTTTATGGTCACTTCTGGATGGAAGTAGAGTGTGGCGCCAACTATGATGCCGAGTCCTACCTGACCTATGACTTTAAAAATTCCCCTAAGGCCTTTTTTATCCTTTTTGAATACTTTGATGTAGTCGTCCACAAAACCAATGCTCCCCATCCATAGGGTACTTATAAGCATAAGGATGATGTATATATTGTCCAGTTTTGCCCACAGTAATGTTGGAAAAACAATTGCCATAAGGATGATGATTCCCCCCATAGTCGGCGTACCTGACTTTTCTTGCTGTCCTTCAAGTCCTAAGTCGCGAACAGTTTCCCCAACTTGTAATCTATGAAGGCGGTCAATTAATCTTTTTCCAAAGACCATGCTGATTAATAGCGAAGTAATTACAGCCATTGCCGCTCGGAAGGTGATGTATTGAAAAACACCTGCGCCAGGCAAATCATAGGTTTGGTTTAAAAAGTCAAATAGGTAATAAAGCATACTAACTGTTCAATAAGAGGGTTACTTCGTATACATCGTCAAAGTCGAATCGAGTACCCTTGATTTCTTGATATTTTTCATGTCCTTTGCCGGCAACAAGCACGATATCGCCCTCTTTTGCCAACATGACTGCCGACTTAATAGCTTGTCTGCGGTCCATGATTTCGAGTGTTTTACTCTTTAGGTTGGGACTTAACCCCTTTGCCATTTCAGCGATAATTGTATCTGGATCCTCATCACGTGGATTATCAGAAGTGAGTATGGTGGTGTCACTATTTTCCGCAGCAATAGCCGCCATTTGAGGACGCTTGCCTTTGTCTCTATTTCCGCCACAGCCTACTACCGTAATTATTTTGCCTTTTCCTTCATTGATGATTCCAATCGTATTTAAGACATTTTGAAGTGCGTCCGGTGTATGTGCATAGTCCACAATGGCTACTATTCCCTTGCCAGTGATGGTTTGGAATCTACCTTCAACGGGAGTTAAAAGGCTGAGTGTAGTGAGTACTTGTAGTGCATCTTTGCCTAATTCAATGGCAGTTGCATACGCCGCGCAAAGATTATAGGCGTTGAAATCCCCCATGATTCTGGTCCAGCATTCTTGTTCATTGATGGTCAATAGCATTCCGTCGAATTGCCGTTCAAGAATTTTCACTTTGTAATCACTTGGAAACTTAAGCGCATAGCTGCGCTTGATTGCCTTGCAGTCTTGCACCATGGTTTGGCCGTGTTTGACATCTTCATTGAAAATGGCTACGGCTTCTTTTTTTAGCCCGTCAAAGAGCATTTTTTTGGCTTTGATGTAGCCGTTCATATCGCCGTGGTAGTCCAAATGGTCTCTTGTAATGTTGGTGAATACGGCTACGTCAAAATCTACATGTGCTGCCCTATGTTGAACAAGAGCATGGGAACTCACTTCCATAAAGCAATACTTTACTCCTGCTTGATGCATATTGTGCATATGCTCTTGTATTGCTATGGCGTCGGGAGTGGTATGTGTGGCAGGGAGGCTATTACGGCCAATTCTCACATCAATGGTGCTCAATAGTCCGCAGAGTTCGCCCTCAATTTGAGAAAACAAGTTGAATAGCAGCGTGCTAATGGTAGTTTTTCCATTGGTGCCTGTAACGCCAATGACCTTCATTTTTTTAGACGGATTGCCATACCAATTACTCGCTACAGCACTCAGCGCAAAGCCGCTATCTGAAGTTTGCACATAGTGAATACCTTCTTGTATTCGATCCGGTAACCGCTCACAAACTACGGCAATAGCGCCCAGTTCAATAGCTTTATCTATGAAGAGATGGCCGTCCACTTGGGTTCCCGGCACGGCAATAAAGAGTGCGTTTTTGGCCGACTTTCTACTGTCGTAGCAAATGTGCTCAATGGCAATTTGTGTGCTGCCTATAACTTCCTTGAGACGGATACCGTAGATGAGGTCTTTCAATAATTTCATCGCAAGGTTAGATTGATTTCGGTTGTGGTATTTAGTGGCGTTCCAACAGCAGGACTTTGGCTAATTACATGACCTGTTCCTTTCATATTCACCTTGATATTATGAGGGCCAACTGCACGTAGCACTTCACGGGCATCAAGGCCTTTAAAGCTTGGGATGAAGTTCTTTTGAAAGGCTTCGTCAATTCTTGGAATAGATGAGTGGGCCGTATTATTAATTGCTAAAAGCTTGCCTCCCACTATTTCCGCTTCTTGAGGCATTTGGCTGTACACTTCATCTGCAATGGCTTGAAAAACAGGTCCTGCCACTTTGTTTCCATAATACCCTATTTGTTTAACAGGCTTATTGATCACCACAACACAAGAATATTTTGGATGGTCTGCGGGAAAATAACCGGCAAATGAGCTCTGGTAATCGCTCGTGCCTTCAATCCAATAGTTCAATTGACAGGTTCCGGTTTTGCCGGCTAATTTCATTTTACTGTCCTTCAGGTTTGTAGCAGTTCCGCGTTCCACGACACCTTCTAATAGGGCCTGAAGTTTACCAATAGTCTCTTTGGAACATACTGCAGGGTTAAGCACTTTTGGTTCAAAGCGCTCTACTTGGCGTCCATGATCCATTATGTGGCTGACTACTTGAGGTTGCACCATGACGCCATCGTTTGCTACGGCATTGTACATGGTTAAAAGCTGCAGTGGTGTGAATGCGACGGAATAGCCATAGGCAATCCATGGAAGGGTAACCCCGGACCAATCTTTGTCACCTGGCATGGGTATTATTGGAGCTGATTCTCCTTTAATTCCCACTCCCGTTTTTTCATGGAACTTACGTGCATATAAAAAGTCAATGAATTCATTGGGCTTGTCTTTGAAATTGGAATAAATCAGCTTTACAATGGCCGTATTGGAACTCTTTTCAAAAGCCTCTCTAAGGCTTATCTCCCCATAGCCACCGCGTCTTGAGTCTTTTACTTTTCGATCAAAAACTTGTATCACACCATTTTCTGTATCCACTTTAGTATTGGTATCGGCCTTGCCGGTTTCCAAA
>Ga0228627_1000548_pt1 | contig 22380 bp, 24 predicted proteins | sample 33DmetaG_FD_190483 | JGI IMG/M metagenome (GOLD analysis project Ga0228627, IMG submission 190483) | Seawater microbial communities from Monterey Bay, California, United States - 33D | ecosystem: Environmental > Aquatic > Marine > Coastal | place: USA: California | collected 2016-09-28 | reverse complement strand
AAAACAAGAATAAACGAAGTAAAGCTGAATCCATGTTTGAACCCAGCTGTCAACAATCCAAGAATTGGTTGTTGTTAACAGCGTTTGTGAGTTTGGATGAAGCTACGGAGTATTTCGTAGTTTTCAATTTTTATTGGTTCAGCCTTGACCTTTTGTTTCTTTTGGGTCAAGCCAAAAGATAGGTGGAAAAACATTTTTAATCTACATTAATTAACTTTTCTCCCCAAGTTTTGTTCTTGATCCCATTTGGGGATATAGAAAACCAAAAAAAGATATTATACAGTTTTGGAGAAATTGTCAAAATGCAATGGTTTTGGTTAGCTGAGCAATATCCATACACCGAATTGCATGCATTTGTTGTAATGCCCAATCACATTCATGGCATTATTGAAATTAAAAGAAAGAATGCAATTTCTCAAAACCAAAAAATAAAATCATTATCTCAATTAATGGGAGCTTTTAAAACAACATCATCTAAGCAAATCCACTTATTAACTTATTAGGCAAAACTAGTTTCTTATGGCATCGATCTTTTCATGATCATATAATTAGAAACGATGAGGCATATGAAAAGATTTCTAATTATATAGTTAATAATCCAATGAAATGGAGGGAGGATAAATTTTCTTAAAGTAACTAATAATTAATTTTTTAAATGCCTTTTAAGCACAACGACCTCGCTTTATCTTTCATCCAAAACCTGACTTTCATCATTTTGAACAAAATACTTTTTTAAACTTCAGTATATTTCGTTAAATTTGAAACAAGACAATCTTTGAGTTATGGAAGAAGAAAAATTAGCGGAATTAGAAAGGAAATTTCAAGAAAAGATAGATAATGAAATTAGGATAGAACCAAGAGATTGGATGCCTGATGCTTATCGTAAGACATTGATTCGACAGATTTCGCAGCATGCTCACTCTGAAGTAGTGGGAATGTTACCGGAAGGAAATTGGATTACACGTGCTCCTAATCTTAGAAGAAAAGCTGTTTTATTAGCGAAAGTTCAAGATGAGGCTGGTCATGGTTTATACCTATACAGTGCTGTGGAAACATTAGGTGCTGATAGAGAAAAAACAATTGATGACCTTCATGCTGGAATTGCTAAATATTCTTCCATCTTTAATTACCCAACTACATCATGGGCAGATATGGGTACAGTTGGCTGGTTGGTTGATGGTGCAGCAATTATGAATCAAGTTCCTTTGTGTAGGTGTTCTTATGGACCTTATGCACGAGCGATGGTTAGGGTTTGTAAAGAAGAATCTTTTCACCAACGTCAAGGATATGAAATCATTACAACTTTAGCAAAAGGTACTCCTGAGCAAAAAGCAATGGCACAAGATTCTTTAAATCGTTTTTGGTGGCCAGCTTTAATGATGTTTGGACCTAGTGATGGGGATTCTCCACATTCAGCTCAATCCATGAAATGGAAAATCAAGCGTTTTTCAAATGATGAATTACGTCAGCAATTTGTTGATGTGACAGTTCCCCAAGCTGAATTATTGGGATTAAAAATTCCAGATGATAATTTAAAGTTCAATGCTGAAACTGGTCATTATGAATTTAGTGAAATCAATTGGGATGAATTTTGGGAAGTTGTAAAAGGAAATGGACCTTGTAACAAAGAACGTGTAGATGCTAGAAGAGCTGCGAAAGAAAATGGAGCTTGGGTAAGAGAAGCAGCTAATGCTTATGCAGCTAAACGAAAAGAACGACAAGCAGCTAATGTTTAATGATTAGAATTTAGTATATAGATAAAGCAAAATGCTAACTACTAAATTAGCAATTAGAGAGAAATAATAAGAAATAATAATTTTAGCGATTAGTAAAAAGCTAAGAGCTAACAATAAAGAAAATATGTCAAATCAAGAATGGCCTTTATGGGAAGTATTCATTAGAAGTAAACAAGGTTTGAATCACAAACATGTTGGAAGTATTAGAGCTTCTGACGAAGTTTTGGCAATAGAAAATGCAAGAGATGTTTATACTCGCCGTTCAGAAGGTGTAAGTATTTGGGTTGTGGAATCTAAACATGTTTTTGCTTCAGAGCCAAACGATGCAGATTCTTTATTCGAACCAGCAGACTCTAAAGTTTACCGTCACCCAACTTTTTATGATGTACCGGATGAGGTATCGCATATGTAATCAAGACGCAAGAAGAAAGACTAAAAGATTCAAGACAAAATTAAAATGAATATACAAGAAGCTTTATTTCAATATGTACTTCGATTAGGAGACGATAGTTTGATTTTAGGTCACCGTTTATCAGAATGGTGTGGTCATGGGCCAGTATTAGAAGAAGATATTGCTACGATTAATATTTCTTTAGATTTAATTGGTCAAGCAACTAATTTATTAGAATATGCTGGAAAATTAGAAGGGAAAGGTCGTGATGAAGATGCAATTGCTTTTTTAAGATTAGAACACGAATACAAAAATATTCTACTAGTCGAACAAACAAATGGTGACTTTGGAAAAACAATGATGCGTCAGTTTTTCTTTGATAGTTACCGTAAATTGTTATTCGATCGTTTGGTTAAATCTCCAGATGTTCAACTAGCAGCTATTGCTGATAAAGCTTTGAAAGAAACGAAATACCATTTGAAACATTCGTCAGAATGGATCATTCGTTTAGGAGATGGAACAGAAGAATCTCATAGAAGAATTCAAGATTCATTGGATGCGTTGTACAAGTATTCAAATGAATTATTCTTTACGGATGAGGTAGAAGCAACATTGGTTGAAAACGGTATTCTTCCGTCATTAGATGGTTTAGAAGATGAATGGAATACGTATGTTCAAGCTATTTTAAAAGAAGCTACGTTAACTATTCCTACTAACAATTGGAAACAATCTGGTGGAAGACTAGGAAAACACACTGAACATTTAGGAATGTTGTTGACTGAATTACAGTACATGCAACGCGCTTATCCAAATATGAAATGGTAACAGAAAAAGAAATATGGGGATTTTTGGAAGAGGTTTCTGATCCAGAAGTCCCTGTTTTATCTGTTGTTGACTTAGGAGTTGTTCGTACAGTAGAATTAATGAACGAAACGACTTGTAAAATTACAATTACACCTACTTACACAGGCTGTCCTGCCATGAAAACAATGGAAGAGGACATTATCTCAAAATTAAACGAAAAAGGAATTTCAGACGTTTCAGTTGAATTAACCCTTCATCCTTCATGGACGACCGATTGGTTAAGTGAAAACGGGAAACGAAAATTAAAAGAATATGGAATAGCTCCTCCAGAACATGAAGTAGATAAAAGTGTTCTTTTTGCGACTCCAACCGTTGTTCCTTGTCCACTTTGTAATTCAACCAATACTAAAATGGTGAGTCAATTTGGGAGTACCGCTTGCAAAGCACATTATCAATGCAATGAATGCCTAGAGCCATTTGATTATTTTAAGTGTTTGAGGTGATGCTAATGCATCTAAGCACTGAATTATCAGAAGAGAACAAGCTCATTCAATTTTAAATTTTAGCAATTTTCATTTCATTATTTTTAAGTTTACTTGTTTGAAGTTGAGGAGTAATTATTGATTTAATTTCATTAGAAACAGCTTCAATTAATCTCAGTTTTGCGTAAGGCCTATAGTAAACCATACTTATTTCTCTTACGGGATAAGGTTTGGTAAAATCTTTCACCATTGCTTTTTTATCCTCTGATAAATCATTAAAATAGAGTTCAGGAATTAATGTTAACCCCTTTAAATTAGTTACAATGTTAACTAAACTATCAAATGAATTTGGTTGAAAGTTTAAGTTGTTTTCCATTTTTTTTGTATTCAAAGAACAGACATTAATAATTTGATCAGTTAAACAATTCCCTTGTTCTAGTAGCCAAACTTTTTCGTTTGAGATTTCTTTTGGACTTAAATATTTTGTATTAGAATTAGTTAACGTTCCAAAAACAAGTAATTTTTCGTAGTACATTATTTCTTCTTCGAGCTCTTTAATGTTTAGAGGAGTTGAAACAATTCCAACATCTAATAAATCATCTTTCAGTTTTCGAATAATATTTTCAGTAGTAATTTCCTGAAAATTTAATTTTAAGTTAGGAAACTTACTTGTTAAAACAGGAATTATTCGATGCATTAAGTTACTTGCTACAGTTGGTATAATTCCAATATTTAATTCGCCCTCAATATTTCCTCTAATTTCTGATGAGACATCTTTTAATTTATTGATATGTAAAACTATTTTTTGTGCTTCGGCAATGATTTTTTGACCACTTTCTGTTGTGATAATTGGATTTGTTTTTCTATCAAAGATGATAACATCTAATTCTTCTTCTAATTTTTTAACCATTGTACTCAACGTTGCTTGAGTAATAAAACATGCCTCTGCAGCTTTGCTAAAACTTTTAAATTTATCTAAAGCAACAATGTATTGAATTTGTTGAATGTTCATCTAAATAACTATTGATAATATCAATATCAAATATAGATAATATTTTCTTTATCTATAGTCTATCTTGTTGTACCTTTGAGTAGAAGTTTAATTTGAAGTTAAAAATCAAAATTATGAAGACGTTAGTATTATCATCCATCCTAGTAATCTCATCACAGGTGATTGCTCAAGAGGTAAGTAAAGGGGAATGTCCAATGGGACATGGTTCTTCTAAGAAAGAGAATGTAAATGAAGCAAGTAAAACAACTAATGATCATTGGTGGCCAAATCAATTGAACGTTGATTTGTTGAGGCAAAATTCAGAATTATCAAATCCGATGGGTGCTGATTTTGATTATGTTAAAGCATTTAATAGCTTAGATTATTATGCTCTTAAAAAAGATATTGAAGCTGTTTTAACAGAATCTCAAGAATGGTGGCCGGCTGATTTTGGTAATTATGGTCCATTTTTCATAAGAATGGCCTGGCATAGTGCTGGAACATATCGTTCTGCGGACGGTAGAGGTGGTTCTAGAGCTGGTCAGCAACGTTTTGCTCCATTAAATAGTTGGCCTGATAATGCTAATTTAGATAAAGCAAGAAGATTACTTTGGCCAATTAAACAAAAGTATGGTAACAAAATATCATGGGCTGATTTAATGGTGTTAGCTGGTAATGTTGCACTTGAAAACATGGGCTTCAAAACGTATGGATTTTCAGGTGGTAGAGTTGATGTTTGGGAACCTGAAAGCGATGTTTATTGGGGTTCAGAAAAACAATGGTTAGCCGATAATAGATATACTGGAGATAGAAAACTAGAAAATCCTTTAGCTGCTGTTCAAATGGGATTAATTTATGTCAATCCTGAAGGCCCAAATGGAAATCCAGACCCTGTTGCTGCTGCTAAAGATATTCGTGAAACATTCAAAAGAATGGGAATGAATGATGAAGAAACAGTTGCATTGATTGCTGGTGGTCATACTTTAGGTAAAACGCATGGTAAAGGTCCCGCAACTCATGTTGGTCCAGAACCAGAAGCTGCAGGGATTGAAGAACAAGGTTTAGGTTGGAAGAGTTCTTACGGTACAGGAGTAGGTAAAGATGCGATTACGTCTGGTTTAGAAGTTACTTGGACAACTACACCAACTAAGTGGAGTAATGGTTTCTTAGCAAGTTTATATCATTATGAATGGGAGTTAACTAAAAGTCCAGCGGGAGCTAATCAATGGGTAGCTAAAGGAAATGATTCTATTGTTCCTGATGCATTTAACCCTAATGTGAAACATTTACCAACAATGCTTACAACAGATTTAGCTTTAAGATTTGATCCTGCTTATGATAAAATTTCAAGAAGGTTTTTAGAGAATCCAGCAGAATTTGACGCAGCTTTTGCAAAGGCTTGGTTTAAATTAACGCATAGAGATATGGGACCAATTTCTACATACGTTGGGCCAGAAGCTCCAAAAGAAAATTTAATTTGGCAAGATCCAATTCCAGCTATAAATCATAAAATAGTAGATGCGAAAGATATAGAGAAATTAAAAGTTAAGATTGAAAATTCTGGACTTACAATTCAAGAAATGGTTACTACAGCATGGGCTTCAGCTTCAACTTATAGAGAGACTGACAGAAGAGGAGGGGCAAACGGAGCTAGAATTATGTTATCGCCTCAAAAAAATTGGGAAGTAAACAACCCAAAACAATTAAATAAAGTTTTAGTTGCATTGGAAAAAATTCAAAAAGAATTTAATTCAACAAATACAGAAAAGAAAATCTCAATGGCAGATTTAATTGTGATAGCAGGTTCCGTAGGTATCGAAAAAGCTGCTAAAAATGGAGGTGTTAATATAAGCGTACCTTTTATAGCTGGTAGAATGGATGCGATTCAAGAGCAAACGGACGAAGAATCTTTCAATTTGTTGGAACCTATGGCAGATGGTTTCAGAAATTATAAGAAGACAAATTACACTTTAACTACGGAGCAATTATTAATTGATAAAGCACAACTTCTAACACTTACTGCTCCAGAAATGACTGTTTTAATAGGAGGAATGAGAACTTTAGGGGCAAATTACAATGATGCTTTAACAGGTTTGTTTACTTCTGATAAAAATAAGTTGAGTAATGATTTTTTTATAAACTTATTGAGTATGGATTATAAATGGGTACCACTTGATGAGGAAAAAGAGTTGTTTGATGTCATTAATAGAAAAACAGGTAAAAAAGAATTTACTGCTTCTCGAGCTGATTTAATTTTTGGATCTAATTCAGAATTAAGAGCATTAGCAGAAGTTTATGGAAGTGATGATGCTAAAGAAAAATTTATAAAAGATTTTATTTCCGCTTGGACAAAAGTGATGAATTTAGATCGTTTTGATTTGAACTAAGATTCACTTTTATTATTTTAAACCGAACATTGATTTTATACAATGTTCGGTTTTTATTTTCTTAAAACAAATACTGTTTCAATTGTATTTATTTAACTCAGCAGCCCACTTCGTTCAAGCTACTACGGTGCGGAGTATTATGTCACTTAAAGTTTAACAAATTTCATTTACCGAATAGCCTTTTTCTTCCCAAGAATTTAAATTTTCGATTGTAGTATCAGTAATTCCTTTTAGGGCTTCATTTGTTAAAAATGCTTGATGACCTGTAATTAAAACATTATCATATGATTTAAGCTTTAAAAATAAATCATCATTAATAGGGGAGTTTGTATGGTCAAAAAAGAAGATAGGTTTTTCATTTTCATAGACATCTAATCCAGCTGCACCAATGATTCCTAATTCAATAGCTTCTATTAAATCATTGGTATTTACAACTCCACCTCTTGCTGTATTGATAAATACAACTCCTTTCTTCATTTTGGAAAATATAGTTTTGTTGAAAAGGTATTTCGTTTGTTCGTTTAGTGGACAGTTGATTGAAATTACATCAGAATGCATACATAATTCTTCAAGTGAAGTATATTTTATGTTAGTTGATTGAACTAATTCATCGTTAATTTCAATATCGTATCCTAATAATTTACATCCAAAACCATTCATAATTTGAGTAAATGCAGCGCCGATTTTTCCAGTTCCTACAACCCCGACAGTTTTATCATATAAATCAAATCCAATTAAATGATCTAATCTATAATCTCCTGACTTCATTAAATCTTGTCCTAGTAATAATTTACGGTTTAAGGCCATTAATAGTGCAACAGAATGCTCTGCAATAGCATACGGTGAATATGCAGGGACATTTGCTACTTTAATGCCTAAGCTTTTAGCAGTATTTAAGTCAACATTATCATAACCTACTGACCTTAAGGCAATATATTTTATTCCTAATTCATTCAGTTTTTTTAGTACTTCTTCTGAAGCATTATCTGAACTAAAAAGTGCGACTGCTTGATATCCTTCAGCTAGAAATACAGTTTCAATTGATAAACGTTTTTCAACGAAATCCATTTCATGTAACCCCTTAGATGCTTTTAAAAATGGTTTATCAAATCCGTGGGAACTATAGACTAATGTTTTCATAGTTTATTAATAAATGATCTAAATTTCTTACAAATTAAGAAACTATTTAAATCTTTTGTATTGATTTAATCATAACTGAAATTGATAATCATCATCAATTAAGATTTTTTATACCCAATTTTCTGTCGATCTTTAATCTGTTTATCCAAGTTATCTTTTTTGAGAAGGTAATTAATTGCTTCAAATACATCATCAAACTGTTTATCGTATTTAGTTTCTATTAGTTTAAGTTTTTCTAGTATTTCTTTATGAGATAAAACCATTTTTTTGAGTTCAATAAAGGCGCGAATAATTGAAATACTTACTATAATTGCTTTTTTAGATTTTAAAACAGCGCTTAGCATAGAAACTCCTTGTTCTGTAAATACAAATGGCTTTGCTCCACCGAAGTGACTTTTAGACGGTATCACAAATTGTGACACCATTAATTCAATTTCAGTATCTGTTAATTCAAACATAAAATCAGAAGGAAATCTTTCTATATTCCTTTTTACTGATTGTTTTAAAACTCTTGTTTCAACTTCATAAAGTTTGGCTAAATCGAAATCAAACATTACTTTCTGACCTCTTATTTCATAGATTTTCTCTTGAATTTGTGCTAGTTCCATTAGGTGGTTTTTAAAAATTATAATATTAAGTTAGTTAAAAAATAATAAACTAAATTCTTGAGATTTAACCTTGATTATCACACAAAGTGATTAATTTGTGTTTTTCTATTTGACCATTTTTATTAAAAAGAAATAAATAATTTAATCCAGAGCAATTTTCACTTTTCTTAATGTTAAATTCAAGAATTATCCAATCATTATAATAAAGTCTATTAGAAAATCGTATTAAGTAATGATTTGAATTAAAGTTTTTTGAATCTTTAGTTAATTTTATTCTATCCAATGAATTATCATTACGAATATTAATTTTTTCATCATTTAATGTTGTCCAAAGTAATGAATCCTTCCAATCAAATTGAAAATATTTTAAAGCCATTTCAGGATTAATTTCTATATAACTAGAATCAAAAATGACTAATTTATTTTCTGGTTCATATTTTAAAGTATTACAATCACAACTATTTTTGAAAATAGATTTAGATTCTATATTTTCAATGAAATATTGAATTGCAGTGATTTCATAATTAATTTCTTGGCTATATGATTGTAAAGTAAAGAGTAGAAATAAGATTTGAATTATTTTTGTTATAGTCCATTTTTAAGTTTTAGCTTATTTCCAATTACCATTATTAATGTCGCAATAAAAATAGAAATATAATACCAGATTTCTAAATTTCTTTCATTTTCGTTAATTACCTCTTTGAATGGATTTATGTCATAAAACATATATAGATTCAAAAATGAAACAAGCATAAATATCAAACTACTTTTCAAAAAGTTTAATTTGAATTTTATAAGTATTACAACATAAACGGCAAAGGAAATTAGCAAACTAATAGTACTATTTTTGATTAAAATAAACGGTAACATCCCTGTTACTCCTCCGGGAAATTGAGAAATATAAATTACGTAAATAATGTTTGAAATAACGATTATTGGTAATGTAAAAGTGATATTTTGAAAGGCTTTTTTTAATATCATTAAGTGTATTTTCTATATCTTCTTCCCAACAAATCGAATAACCGAACCCAAACCAATATGGAATTTACCTTCGTTTAATTCGACTTCTGTTTCTGATAGTTCAATAATTTCGTAATTTGAAAAATCAGCCTTAATTTCTTCTACTGAAAATAAAGTATCTAGGTCTTTCGGTCCACCTACCGCTGGATTCTTTGAATTGTATTTTAAATGGTTTTTACTGAATGCTTCAAAAATGATGACACCACCTTTGCGTAAATGTTTTTCAATTTCTTTGTGACAAGAAGATTTGATATTTCCAGGAAAGTGAGCATAAATTAAGGCAATTGCATCAAATTGTTCTGTTCTGTAGTCAAGATCACTTATTTCTCCTACTTGATAGTCGATTTCAACGGTATTTTTATCTGCAAGTTGTAAAGCTTTCTTTTTTCCTGCTTCACTGATATCAAAAGCTGAAACTTTCCAACCTTTAGTTGCAGCGAATACAGAATTTCGACCTTCTCCATCTGCAGGAAAAAGAATATTGCCTGTAAGTAGTTTTTCTAATTGTCCTTTTAAAAAGTTATTTGCTTCTTCTCCATAAACAAACTCAGAATCACTATACCTTTCGTTCCAAAAATCTTTTGTCATTTTTTGTAGTTTCTAGTGAGGTAATTTCTCTCTAAGATAACCATATAGATAAGTTCCTAATAATCCAAAAAGAACAACTATAATAAAACTTATATATCCATCTCCGATACTTACAACCATTGGCCCTGGACAAGCACCAGTTAACGCCCAACCTAAACCAAATATTGTTCCGCCAATAATAGCTGATTTATAGAATTTTGCTTTTACTGGAATTACAATTGGCTCTCCACTAGTATCTTTTAATTTGTATTTTTTAATCAATGAAACACCAATTATACCTAATATAACAGATGTTCCAATAATTCCATACATGTGAAAAGATTGAAATCGAAACATCTCCTGAATTCTATACCAAGAAATTGCTTCAGACTTTACCATTACAATCCCAAAGATTGCTCCTAATATTAAAAATTTTATAAATTTCATTTTGTTAAAAAATTAATGGAAAAATAAAGTTAGTCATGATTAAACCTCCGATGAAAAAACCAATCACTGCGATAAAAGAAGGTAGTTGAAGACTTGATAAACCTGTAATCGCATGTCCAGAGGTACATCCTCCAGCATATCTTGTTCCAAATCCAACTAGGAAGCCGCCAAGTGCTAAGATTAAAAATCCCTTTAAGGTAAAAATAGCTTCAAAACGAAATAACTCTGATGGCTGATTTGAGGTTGGTTTTTCAAAACCTAATTCTTTTAAATCTTGAACAGTTGACTCGGCAAGAATAACTGTATTTGTATCCGATAAAAAGTGATGCGCTATAAAACCTCCAAGGATAGCTCCAATTAGAAATACCAAATTCCAACGATAGGATTTCCAATCAAAGTCAAAGAATTTCACTTTTTTACCAGCTCCTGCTATAGAACATAACGTTCTAAAATTACTTGATAGTCCAAATGTTTTCCCGAAAAAAATCAAAAGAAACATGATGCTGGATATGATTATACCTGAAAACCACCATGGCCAAGGGTTCATTAAAAAATCTCTCATTGTTATTTTAAAATTTTACTTTGACAAACAAAATCTGTTCTTGGTATTTGTGTGTTTTTTGATATTTTACCGAATCCACCTTCAATTTCTGTAAAGTTTCTATACCCTCTTGCTTGTAAAATACTTGCAGCAATCATACTTCTATATCCACCTGCACAGTGCATGAAAAAGTGTTCTTTAGGGTTTATATCTTTTATCCAATCATTTATTGAAGACAAAGGTTTACAAAAAGCTTCATCGATATGCTCAGCTTCATATTCGCTTTCTTTTCTGATATCAATGACTGTATTTTCTCCTATTTTAACTCTTTTTTCAAACTCTTCAGGAGTGATTCTATCTACTTTATCTGTCTCTTTACCAGATTTTACCCATGTTTCAAATCCACCTTCAAGGTAACCGATAACATTGTCAAATCCAACTCTACTCAAACGAGTTATCACCTCTTCTTCTTGACCTGGATCAGTTACTAAAAGGATTTCTTGTTTAACATCTGCAATTAAAGCACCAACCCATGGAGCAAAGTCTCCTTTTATTCCAATACTAACTGCATTTGGAATAAATGCTTTATAGAATTCAGTGTTTAACCTCGTATCTAAAATCAATGCGTCTGTATTTTCAGCAGCTACCTCAAATTCATTTGCATTTAATGGTTTTAAGGCATTCTTTTTAACTTCTTCAAAGTTTTCGTATCCCTTTTTATTCATTGCAACATTTGCTCCAAAGTAAGCTGGAGGTGGAAGTAACCCATCTGTTACAGCTTCGACAAACGCTTCTTTTGAAGGCTGGTTTAATGCATAATTCATTTTCTTTTGATTCCCTAGGGTATCAACAGTTTCTTTCATCATGTTTTTTCCACAAGCACTTCCAGCTCCATGTGCAGGATAAACTGTTACATCATCTGCAAGGGGCATTATTTTACTATTTAAGCTTTCGTATAACATTCCTGCTAGTTGCTCTTGGGTCATATCTGCAGCTTTTTGAGCTAAATCTGGTCGTCCAACATCTCCTAGAAATAGTGTGTCACCAGAAAATATTGCAGTATCTTTTCCATTTTCATCTTTAAGTAAGTACGTAGTACTTTCCATTGTATGTCCTGGAGTATGAAGTGCTTTAATTTCAATATCACCAATTTTGAAAACTTCTTCGTCTTTTGCTATATGAGCTTCAAATTCACAAACGGCATTCGGACCATAAACAATAGTTGCACCAGTTTTTTTACCTAAATCTAAATGACCCGATACAAAATCAGCGTGAAAATGAGTTTCAAAAATATATTTCAATTTTACTCCATCCCTTTCTAAGCGATCAAGGTATGGTTGAATTTCTCTTAATGGATCTATGATTGCTGCTTCTCCATTACTAACTATGTAATATGCTCCTTGAGCTAGGCATCCTGTATAAATTTGTTCTACGTTCATCATTTTATATTTATTTTCTAAATTAATTATTTTCATTTGTTTTAATAGAGAAGATTACTCTAATCCTGTTAAAGAAAATTAAATAATCGATCTATTTTATTTTAATACGGTTTCTTTTAATAAGATATAAATACCCATAACCAAAACAAACCATCCAAAAGCTGGTTTTAATTTATTACCATCGATTTTTTTAGAAAGAAATGTTCCAATAAAAATACCAATTATAGCAAAAGCAGTAATGGATAGCATAAATGTCCAGTCAATAGTATGTTCTCCACCTTCTCCAAAGAACCCAATTAATGATTTTGCGGCTATAATTACAAGAGATGTTCCCACAGCTTCTTTCATTGGTAGTTTACTTAATACTACTAACGCTGGTATAATTAAAAAACCACCACCTGCACCTACTAGTCCAGTTAATACCCCAACTACACCACCTTCTAATAAAATAAGAGGGTAATTAAATTTTTGTTCACCAACTATTTCTACTTTTTTCTTATTCTTTTTAATCATGCTGTATGACGCTGCAATCATAAGAATTGCAAAGATAACCATGATGAATATGCTTTTTGTGAAACTGAAATCTCCGACTTTAAATAGAACTTCGGGAATTGCAGGAACAAGTTTAGCTCTTGTCAGAAATACGGATATAATAGCAGGGATTCCAAATACTATTGCTGTTTTTATATTTACTAATCCTTTTTTAAAATAGTCTAAAGAACCAATTGTACTGGTAGCTCCAACAATAAATAAAGAGTAACTAGTTGCTAGTAGTGCATCTACTTTAAAAAGGTATACTAATACAGGAACAGTTAATATACTTCCTCCTCCACCGATTAAACCTAAAGATACACCAATTATGATCGACGATACGTAACCAAGAATTTCCATTATTTCTAAATTTATGACAAATATCACAACAAAGACTGATTTTGTCAGTTACTTTGGTTACATAAGGAATTAAAGTTCTCCTAATAACTCTAATGTTTCTTTGGAAGCAACTTGTTCGGCAGATTTTTTAGACCCTCCATTTCCTTTTCCATAAGGTGCGCCATTTACATTTACTTGAATGGTATAATTCCAAATGTTATTGTTGTTTTCTTCTTTTATTACAAGAAATTCTAGGTTATGTTGATTCTTTTGGCTCCAAATATAAAGTTTAGATTTAAAATCAATTTCCTCTTCTAAAATTTTATGTAAATCAATAAAGTTTGTAAAGATGTGATTGTAAAGGGAGTCTTGTACTTTTTTGTAATTACTATCTAAAAAAATAGCTCCAATAATCGCTTCAAAAGCATTACCTTCAAGTGTATTCAAGTTGATTGACCTTCCTCTCTGGTAGTGTAATATGTCTCTTAGCTGCATTTCCTCTGCAATCAAAGAAAGAGTTTTTCTGCTCACCATTTTAGCTTTGATTTGTGTCAAATAGCCTTCATCGTGAGTTGGAAATTTTTTATAAACGTATTCTGCAACTGCTGCATCTAAAATAGAATCTCCTAAAAATTCAAGACGTTCGTTAGAGTCGCCATGTTTTTTAGTATTACTAATAGATTTATGCGTGATAGCTTCCTTAAAAAAAACAATATTTTTTGGACGATAATTAAATCGTTTCAAGATGAAATCTTGTAAAATCAATTCATCTTTTGTTTTACCTAGAATGAATGATTTAAAGCTAAACAATGGATTTTATCCTTTAAATTTTTTAACGATAATAGTAGTATTGTGTCCACCAAATCCAAAAGTATTTGATAAAGCAATATTAACTTCTCTTTTTTGTGCTTTATTAAAAGTGAAGTTTAACTTATTATCTATTTCAGGATCATCATTAAAATGATTAATTGTTGGAGGAACAACGTCATTTTGTACAGATAACACACAAGCCACTGCTTCAATTGCTCCTGCTGCACCTAAAAGGTGACCAGTCATTGATTTAGTTGAACTGATGTTTAAGTCGTATGCATGTTCTCCAAATACACTTTTAATTGCTTTTACCTCTGCTATATCTCCAAGTGGAGTAGAAGTTCCATGGACATTGATATAATCAACATCTTTAGGGTCTATATTAGCATCTTCTAGAGCTGCAAGCATTGTGTTTTTTGCTCCTAAACCTTCAGGATGTGGAGCAGTCATATGGTAAGCATCACCAGACATTCCTCCACCTATTACTTCTGCATAGATAGTAGCACCTCTTTTGACAGCATGCTCGTATTCTTCAAGTACAATTGCACCAGCTCCTTCTCCCAATACAAAACCTTCACGATCCACATCAAATGGCCTTGAAGCAGTTTCTGGAGAATCATTACGAGTAGATAATGCTTTAAGTGCATTAAAACCTCCTAATCCCATTTGGTTAACACCAGCTTCAGATCCACCAGTTACAAAAGCATCTGCTTTACCTAAACGGATGTAATTAAAAGCATCAATGATAGCGTTTGTTGCTGATGCACATGCAGAAACCGTAACGTAGTTAGGGCCTCTTAAACCATATTTAATAGAAATATGACCTGCTGCGATATCAGCAATCATTTTAGGGATAAAGAAAGGATTGAATCTTGGTGTACCATCTCCTGAGAAAAAGTTTTCTGCTTCGTCTTGGAAAGTTTTTAATCCACCAATTCCAGATCCCCATATCACACCAATTCTGTCTACGTTTGGATTTGATTCCATTAAGCCAGAATTTGCCATAGCTTCTGTTGCAGAAACTATGGCATACTGTGAAAATTGATCTAATTTTCTTGCTTCTTTACGATCGATGAAGTCCGTAACAACGAAATCCTTCACTTCGCAAGCAAAATGTGTTTTGAACAAAGAAGCATCAAATTGTTTTATGATTGCAGCTCCACTTTTACCTTGTAATAACGATTCCCAATATTCGGAAACTGTATTCCCAATTGGCGTAAGCGCTCCTAAACCAGTTACAACAACTCTCTTTAATTCCATACAGAATATCTTTGTTCAGTGTTCAATAAAATGTTCTTAGTTTTTGTTTTCTTCGATGTAAGAAACTGCATCTCCAACTGTTTGGATTTTCTCAGCTTGATCATCTGGAATTGCAATATTGAATTCTTTTTCAAATTCCATAATCAATTCTACAGTGTCAAGAGAATCTGCACCAAGGTCGTTTGTGAAGCTTGCTTCGTTAGTTACTTCACTTTCTTCAACTCCTAATTTATCTACTATGATAGATACTACTTTCGTTTTGATTTCAGACATTTCTTAAATATTTAATAAATTACAAGGTACAAAGAAAAAAAAATAGAAATTAAAAACAAAATTATTATTGATATAATTCGATTGTTCGTTTTTATTTTAATCCTTTATTGAGGCTTAAATGGCTTATTATCTACTTTTTAGAGTTATTTTGTTTACTTTTAACATTGTTAAAATAATCTTTCATTAAACATTTTTGCTATAAATTATCCCATACTCAATACGTGTTTGAAACATACTTCCTAAATTTGCATTATGACTAAAATGAAACTAGCACTATTTGCTTCAGGAAATGGAAGCAATGCAATTGCGATTATCAACCATTTTGAAAAACATCAAGGTGTAGAGATTGCTTTTGTTCTCTCTAATAAGTCGAACGCTCCTATTGTTCAAAAAGCGGAAAATCTTGGCGTTAAAGTTATTACTGTTACAAACGAGGAAGCTTCCAACTCAGTTCTTTTGTTGAATTTGATGGAAGACTATTCTGTTGATTACATCATTTTAGCTGGTTATTTAAGAAAAATTCCATCTGAATTAATCCAAAATTTTCAAGATAAGATTATCAACGTTCACCCTTCTTTACTCCCAAAATATGGAGGGAAAGGGATGTATGGGAAATTTGTTCATGAAAAAGTAATCGAAAACAAAGAAAAAGAAAGTGGAATTACGATTCATTTTGTGAACGAAAATTTTGATGACGGAATGCATATCGCTCAGTTTCACACTTGGTTGGAAGAAAATGAAACTGTTGAGTCCTTACAGAAAAAAATCAGCAAGTTAGAGCTAAATTATTTCCCAGTAGTGATAGAGAAGGTTATTTGTAGCTAAACCTCAATTAAACATTTACAACCAACAATTACTTCATCTCCACTCCGTAGTAAAATTTCTTTTTACTCATTATTTTTTTATTCTTTCCGTAAATGATCATATCACCATGTTTCTCCCCTTTGGCGTAATTGATTTCAGTTGTCAATTCTCCTCTGCGTGAAAATTGTTGCATTTTACCTTCAAGTAATCCTTTTTTATAGTTGGTGATAATAGCTGGATATGTTCCACCTGGATAATATGCCGTCCATTTGCCGTGCTTTTCTCCATTCTTATAGCTTCCTTCTTCTGTTTTCTTAAAATCTTTACTTGAGTAAGAAATTGACTTCCCATGTTTTACGCTTTGTAGAACTTTATGTTCTTTCATATAGCCATAGTCCATTTTATTTTCTTTCTCTTTTACTTTATAGGTGATTACGTCTTTAGTTTTACCTTTAGAGAAATACTCAGTCCAAGTGCCAGACTTGAAGTTGCTTTTGTATTCTCCGATCATTTTAGGTGTGCCATCTGGAAAGTTGGAAACCCAATCACCATCTAACTCACCATTTTTGAATGATGCACTGTTTTTTAAATTTCCGTTTTCCCAGTAATTTAACCATTCCCCTTCTTCTTTTCCTTCAACGTATTTCCCATCCATCAACAAAGTTCCGTTCTCATACCAAGTCTGCCATTTACCGTCTTTAAAATCGTTTTTATACTGACATTTCTTGAAAACACTTCCATCTTTATACCAGTATGTCCAATCTCCAGTTTTTAACCCCTTTTCAAAATAGGCAACGTATGATTTTTCACCAGTAGCAAACCAGTAAGTCCACTCTCCATCTTGTAAGTCTTTCACGAAACTACCTTTCATATCGATAGTTTCTTTGTTTGTATACCAAATCCAAAGACTGTCTTTTTTGTCTTCTTTATATTGGCCTACAACATTTAGCTTTCCAGTGTCGTAATAGTATTCATACTTACCCTCTAATTGATCGTTTTTATAATGACTAATTTTCTCTAGGTCTCCTGTATAATAATAATATTTCCATTCGCCATCTTTTTCCCCATTTTTGAATGAGCCAGTTAAGAGATCATATCCATAGATACTGCTTTCTACAAATGGACCGTTTGGCAAGCCATTTTCATAAGTGTAAGATTCTTTAATATTACCAGAGGTATAATAAGTTTGCATTTCACCATTTCCATTTTTAATCAATTGTGTGTGAAGAGAGTCTGGTAACCAAAATGAAATAATATGTTTTAACCCTTCTACTTCTTTTTCTTCTGACTTAATCCTTCCATCAATGTAGTAATTCTTCCACAAACCTTTAGGAATATCTAGTTCGTATTGCCCTTCAACGGATAACGTTCCATTTTCGTTCCACTCTCTGTAAATACTATCTTGTTTATCCATTTTGAAGTAACCTTCTTGGCGCATCTTCCCATTAGGGTAATATAGCATAACTTTACCATTCAGTTTTCCTCTATAATAGTTTCTTTCTTCTTCTAATATTCCAAACTTATCGAAGTATTTCCATGTGCCATGTTTGTCATTGTTTGTCCCAAGTTGATCCTTGTAATAAGACCCAACAGATTGAATTCTTTTTTTATTATAATCCCAATAAGAGAATTCAGGCTTTGATAAGTTTTCTTTATTAGTGGTTTGTTGACCAAAAAGAAATGCTGGAATGAATACGAGTAGAAATCCTAAAATTTTCATGATGAGTTTTTTGTGTTTTAAAACGATTATATAAGTAAAAGTTACACTGATATAAATCCATTAATGAGGAGAAAAACTCCAAAACCGATAAATACAATACCAATGAGTTGATTAAGTGCTTTTAGCAAAGTTATAGTCATTAAAGGCCTTAGTTGTTTTGCCCCCAATATCTTTAAAAGATCAAATAGGAAAAATGTAGTCATGATTATAGCTAGTAATAGCAAAACAGGTGCCTCTTCGCCATTTGCCATTGTCGTTTTTTTAGAGGCAAGTGTCATTATACTGAACCAGTAAAATATAACTAATGGATTTGCAAAATTGAGTAAAAAACCTTTTAAAAAAAGTAGCCAATAATCTTTTTGATTTTGGATGATATTTCCATCGTCATCAACAGTTGGATCTTTAGGTTTCTTAAAGAACGTTACGACTCCATATATAACAAATAATGATCCACCTAGTATTTTAGCAATTTCTGAATTTTTTCCTTCAGCTAGGTGTTCAACTTCTGAGTAAAATATATATGCAATAAGAATGTAGATTAGGTCACTCAAAATTACTCCAATATCAAAAGAAATTGCGGCCCTTACCCCTTTTCTAATACTAGTTTCTAAAAGAATAAAAAATACAGGACCAATCATAATACTGAGCACAAATCCTGTTATTATACCTTTTAGAATTAAATCAAACAAATCTTAAAATTTAGTTTTACAAAAGTAGCATTTTACTTTGGAAAAATACAGAACCTGAGGTTATTGGTGAAAAAAGTTGTTATGTAATTAATTAGAACCTGTAATGTTTGTAAGGTAGATATTGATATAACATGTTCATGATCTGTTAACAATACCATAACTACTTTTTTTATGATTTTTAAACCTTTTTCTATTCTTTTAAGAAAAAATATTGTATATTAAGTAATCTTTAAAACTATCGGTTATGGCTAAGAAAAAGAAAATATTTGTTTTAGATACGTCTGTTCTATTACATGATCATCAGGCAATTACTAGTTTTGGAGATAACGATGTCGCTATTCCTATTACAGTTTTAGAAGAGTTAGATAAATTCAAAGTTGGAAACGATTCAAAAAATTATAGTGCCAGAGAGGTTATTCGTTTTATAGATAAGTTATCAAGTGAAATAAGTTTACAAGAATGGATTTCTTTAGGTGCAAATCGTGGTAAATTTAAAGTTGCGTTAGAGAGTAATCCTAAAGAAGTGAATGCGGAATACGTTTATTCAGTGGGTAAAAATGATCATAAGATTATTAATGCTGCTTTGTATTTGAAGGAATTAAACTCAATAGCAGAGGTTAAATTAGTGACCAAGGATATTAATATGCGTATTAAAGCAAAAGCTTTAGGTATCGCAGCAGAAGATTATGCTACAGGTAAAGTAAATGCACAAGAATTAGATAAGACGGGTACTTACACAATAGAAAATGTTGAATCAGATATTATCCGTCAAATTTTTACGCATGGTAAAATTGAAGAGAACGGAATTCTTGGAGATCAAAAAACACCAAATGGGTACTATATTTTAAAAAATGGCAAGAGTTCTTCTTTAGTTGTTTATGATGATGCGTCAAAGATGTTGATTCGAATTGAAAAGGAATTTGTGTATGGTATTAAACCTAAAAATGCGGAACAAGCATTTGCTTTTAATGCATTAACGAATGATAACATTAAATTAGTAGCATTGCAAGGCGTTGCCGGTACTGGAAAAACTTTACTGGCTTTGGCTTCTGCTTTGGATCAGGCTAAATCGTATCAGCAAATTATTTTAGCTCGACCAATTGTACCGCTTTCTAATCGTGAAATTGGTTTCTTACCAGGCGATGCAAACGATAAGATTAGTCCGTATATGGAACCGCTTTGGGATAATTTAAAATTTATTAAATCCCAATTTGGAGAGAACGAGAAAAAGCATAAAGCAATTCTAGAAATGGAAGAGCAAGGTAAAATTATCATTACTCCTTTGGCATTTATTCGAGGACGAAGTTTATCCAACATTCTATTCATTGTGGATGAAGCTCAGAATTTAACGCCACATGAAGTTAAAACAATTATTACTCGAGCTGGAGAGAATACTAAAATCATTTTCACTGGTGATGTACACCAAATTGATACACCGTATTTAGATGAACAAAGTAATGGATTGGCTTATTTAATTGATAAATTGGAGGGACAACCTTTATTTGCTAATGTTAAATTAGAAAAAGGAGAACGGTCTGATCTAGCTAATCTTGCAAACGATTTGTTGTAGTAAATAAAATTCATCTTTTCAGATTCTGTGAGAATAGTATCCTCTCAGGACTTGAAAAGGTGATTGCTATAACCTCTTAACCTGAAATTCTGTTTTAAACACAATTGTTTAGAGAATAGTGGAAGCACAGTTTTAATTATAAATCCTAAAAGGATTACATACTATAACATCGGCTTAAGCCCGATGTTTTTGGTAATAGTGATATGTGAGTATCAAAGTCCTGTAAGGACGATGAAATCATCGCAAACATACCTTAATTAAAACTACGGCATCAGCATAACTGACTACGGATTGCGATGTTTTTTCCTGCTTCTCAGCTGGGGGCTTGTTTTGACGATAAAGATCATATTTTGAAATATGCCTTTAATGAAAATACCTTTAGTAATTAATATAACTGCAACGGAGTGTACAATGCTCATCAAAAGTAAATTAATACTAAATTTAAATTATTTTTTAGTTTTGTATTTGATTATTTAACCACTTTATAAATGAAACAGTTATTTCTTTTTTTATCAATAAGTTTATTTTTTGTCGGCTGTAAAAGTTATAAGGCTTATTTTAATCAAGAATTTGAGGAAACTATTGAAACTCCATTTAAGTTTAAATTGGAAGACAATAAAATGTTATGTAACGTTCGAGATGATAGTTCGAGTTATGAATTACTTTTTGATACAGGATGTTCAACAACTACATTTTTTGATAAAAAAGTATTAAAAGGCTTTAAATCTTTTGGAGAAAAAAAGGTTGACTTAGCTTATAAAAAAGGTCAAGTTATAGTAAAAAAAGGGATATTAGATTTGGATTATAGGTTTTTAAAGATTAAAAATAATTCAGTTGCTTATCAAAGTGTAAAATTGAAAGATTTAGGATGTTTTGAATCTAATTTGGAAGGGATAATAGGTATGGATATTTTTACTTTTTTAGATAGTGACACTAGTAAGTATATCTTGGACTTAAAATTTTCAGACTCAACAATTACCCTATATGATACGCTAACTAGTTTGAAAAACATAGAAAGTTATATAAATCTATCGTCTAAATTTTATCTAAGTAAACACCCGATGATTTACCTGAAAATTGATGGGTATAAAGATTCTATTAAATTTCTTTTTGACACTGGGTTTGATTATTCGATGATTATTAATGGTGAAAAGATTTATGAGAAAATAAATAAGGATTCTTTAGTAAGGATGAATGAGTTAACAAAGATTGAGTCCAAAAGCGGATATAAAGAAAGTTCATTATCCTCAGATATGTTCATTTCAGATGTAAAACTTGTAAATGGAGACAACCTAAAAACACCTGTTATTTTTAATGAAGATTTTTCTAAAAATATTTTAGGTCTACAATTCATAAAACAATACGATTGGGTAATTGATTTTGTTCATAAAGAAGTTTACTTTAAAAAGCATGATGTAATCTCTGATAATCAAAACTTGCATGTATCATTTTACAATATGAGTTATTTTGTTGCTAAAGAAAAAGATATATTATATATCTCTAGAATAAATGAAAACTACACAAAATATCAGCTTGGTGCTATCATTAAAAGTGTTGACGGTACGTTAGTCACAAAAGAAAATATTTGCGAGATGAAATCTTTAGTGAATTCAAAACCTGGTGAAGTAGTCTTAGAGTTTGATGAAAATTTTATAGAAGAATCGAAGTAGTTTTGATGATATAAAATGTTCTAATTTTCATTAATCATAGGTTTTAGGTTTATATCCGAGCCTATGATACTATTTATAAAACTCTTCAAACACCTTTTCCAAACTATCAAATTGAAATTGAAAACCTTTCTCCTTTATTTTTTTATTGGATACTTGAACAC
>Ga0228627_1000519_pt1 | contig 23156 bp, 34 predicted proteins | sample 33DmetaG_FD_190483 | JGI IMG/M metagenome (GOLD analysis project Ga0228627, IMG submission 190483) | Seawater microbial communities from Monterey Bay, California, United States - 33D | ecosystem: Environmental > Aquatic > Marine > Coastal | place: USA: California | collected 2016-09-28 | reverse complement strand
ATGATGGGGCAGAACTAGGATCGACAGGTGTGAAAGTGAAGTGGAGTTAACCGGATGACTGCGTTATTGGTCAAACTTTATAATTGCAAATAACAATTATGCGCCAGAAATGGCATTAGCAGCCTAGAGTTGCTATGAGGTAACTATACCTTATTACCCAAACTAGTTAGAAAGGGTGTCTTAGGGCATCCTTTTTTATGAATAAATAGTTGTATGAACAAGTGTTATGACATTTCAATTACTACTTACTGCCAGCTATTTTGCGCTGGTTGTCAGCGCAATGATGAAGATAATAATTGGAGAGGTGAGTTTGAGCAACAACACATGTCAGACGAAACATTTGATATGATTATAGAACAAATTGACAAAGTTGGTGATTGTGATGTTATACAGTTTTGTGGCGAACTAGGCGATCCAATGATGCATCCAAGAATTGATAGGTTCATAGAACGTGCAACTACAAGTGCAAAAATGATATTAATCAATACCAATGCTGCATTACGTAACCCAGACTTTTATGAAAAGTGGGCAAAAGATCCTAGAAACATTCATATAGAATTTGGCATAGACGGATTAGATCACGAAACAAATGATAAGTATCGCAGAGGTGCAAACTTTAAAAAAGCATGGGAAAACATGACAACATGGTTCAAGCATACAAAAAGAGGCAGTTGGCATTTTATTTTGTTTGAATGGAATATGCATCAAGTTCCAGAAGTGGCAAGAATAGCCAAAGAAATTGGTTGTAAAGTTACATATAAAATAACTGAAAGTGATACAGGCAAGGATGGAATAGTGCCACAATTACACGACAAAGCTATAAAATTGGTAGATCAATATGCAACATAATATAGAGTGTATGTCATGGGATGACAAACTACATAATAATCGTGGATGGGAAATTAACATAGACGGCAAAGTATGGCCTTGTTGTATATTTGTTATTGATGCATATCCTTATCTTTCAACTGAATTATTAAATACAAAAGAATTTATGGAACTATATGATAAAGATCCTAATTGGAATAGTTTGCATCATTATAGTCTAGAAGAAATACTGGAACATCCATTTTACACAGAAATAGTACATCCAAAAGGTTGGGAAAGTGATAACCCTCCTAACATATGTGCAAGGTATTGTGGCAAATGTATAACTTCAGATAGAAAAACCGGCGCCAATATAATAACAAAATGATATATTCTAAAAATCCTAAAATCTTACAATTAGAACTGAGCAGTATGTGTAATGCATTATGTTTGGGTTGTCAACGTGTAGATGACACCACATATAATACAGTTCATCCTAGTATTCCCAAAAAAGAAATGATATCAGTTGAAACACTTGAAAAACTAGTGACTAGTAGTGCTATGTCTACTGTAGATAAAATAGAATTTTGTGGAACTATAGATGAACCACTTATGCATCCAGAATTTATGGATATAATAGATGTGTTGTATAATACAAATCCAAAATTAGAAATAGTAATACACACAAACGCAAGTTTACGACCAGTTAAATTCTGGAAAGAATTAGCAATTAAATTAGCTAAGTTTAACAAACACAAAGTATTGTTTGGTATAGATGGATTAGTTGACACACATGAAATATATAGACAGCAAACAAATTTTGATCTCATTATTAGAAATGCATTGAATTTTATTCGTGCAGGCGGGAATGCACAATGGCAGTATATTATATTTCCATGGAACAAACATCAAGTTGACGAAGCACGTGATATGAGCAAACGTTTGGGATTCAAAGAGTTTAAATCACGTAATGATAGAAGTGGAGTAAGCGAAGAAGGACTTAGCGAAATCCATAAAATACAACAAAAGAATGTACGTAGAAAATTAGGCAGTGATACTAAAGAATACAATGGGTATGAAATTGATTGTATGAATAGAGAAGAAGATATGTATCATGTGTCATACGATAGCAGACTTTGGCCTTGTTGTTATTTTGGCAACGTGCAATACATGGGTGAAAACTTATATAAAGACTTTCAAAAAAGAATATTTGATGTGTATGGTGAAGATTTTAATTTGCTGACCAAACATACAGTGGAAGAAATATTGAATTCAGATTTATACAAAAACGATTTAGTAGAGTCTTGGAACAATCCAATTGGTTGTGGGAAAAAAGATAAAGTAGGTCGTTGTGCAATGTCGTGTAGTGTAAAAGCACTTGAAACAAGACCAATTGCAACCGCACATAAAATTACAGAAAATTTCTAAAAAACACTTGACAAACTACATATTATATCGTATAGTAGTTATACAAATTGGAAAGTAGCATAACGGTAATGCATCACTTTTTGGTAGTGCAGATTATAGGTTCGAATCCTATCTTTCCAGCCATAATGTTCCCTTCGTCTATCGGTTAGGACATCAGGTTTTCATCCTGAAAAGAGGAGTTCGATTCTCCTAGGGAATACCAAAAAGAAAGTGTAGTGATGTATAGAGTAACAGCATGGTTTAAGGATAAAAAAATATCCCAAGAATTCCATGACGTAAACGATGCAATTGAATTTCGTGATGATGCAGATGCACACTATCCTACAAAGATAATATTTAGAAAGGTAATATCGATGAGAGAATGGGTATATAATTGTTGGAACGTAGTAATGGATCACAATAGGAATCCACTCAGCAACATTCCAGACTTTAGCACACGTCATATGATTATGCAAGTATTAGCATGGATGTGGTGTATTGTGTTTGCTATCATAGTAGGTAGCATGTGGGCAGGAGTATTCAGCATGATGCTGCACACATTATTGCTTGGCGCAGTTGCAGTAACAGTAGCAACCTTTGAAACAGCAAAACGCAGACCAAATATATTTGGTGGAAACAATGGTCGTGGCAACGGCGGCGAGCATGAGTAAAAAGACGTGTGATGCGTTTTTATGCACAAAACAAACACCAACAAAATATCGTTACTGCTACGATTGTGCTAAAAGCAAAGGCTTGATTGGCGGTACTAATTGGGTCGGATGGTTTATTGCTATTGTAATTGTAGTAATGATTTTTGGATAAGTAAAAATATAAGGAATTTAAAATGTCAAGACGAATACAACAATATATATTAAATTGGTGCCTGCAAAGGGGTATGTCTTGATGTGACTTTTTAACAAAAGTTATTTTAGCAAGCCCTGTAGTAGAAATATTACAGGGCTTTTTTTATGGGTGTGGTGTAGTGGCAACACGTCAGTCTCCAAAACTGAAGATAGGGGTTCGATTCCCTTCACCTATGCCAATTCGGGACCGTAGCTTAGTGGTAGAGCAAGACGCTCATAACGTCCAGGTCGTTGGTTCGATCCCAACCGGTCCCACCAAATAAACACTTGACAAATGTGCTATAAGTAGTATAATAAGTGCATGTTAGGAGAATATGTATGTCAGGGTTAGAGAAGCATCATTGGATGCATGGAATAGATGAATACTTAACACGTATTAATCATATTCATGCAGACAAATATAAACAGATACAGAAGGCTATTCAATACGGCGAGCCTTGGCCTATCCGTGACATGATGCTTGAATTAATCAAAGAAGGCTTCAGTCACGACAGTGAAGAACATACTAATCTAATTCTTTCACATTATCTTACAGAATTAGAAGCAACACCAGAACAGTTATTACGTCTTGTTAATAGACATGTCGATGATGGATTCTTAATAGACACGTATGCTTGGTTAGAAAAACACCAGGATCGTGCAGATTTAAATGACCATTTTAGTAGAGGACAAATTAAAAGCAAACTATGGATGATGGAAGAATTGCGTAATGTAGTAAGCGGCAATGAACTAGGAACTGTAGTATTGTATGGAGGCTGGTATGCCACTATTGCACATTTCTTTTTTAAGTTTTTTAGCCCATCACGTTTATATAGTATTGATTTAGATCCAAGTACAGTTGATATTGCTGACAGTTTTAACATAAGACAAAGCGAACAAAATAATTGGCAATTCAAAGCATTTGCACATGATGTTAATGATATTACATACAGTGGTAAAAAATTTAACATCGCAAGTGATAAAGAAAAGATGGGAGTATCGCAAATTGAAATTACACCAACAGTGGTTGTGAATACAAGTTGTGAACACATGAATGATGATTGGTTTAAAAACTTGCCTGATGGACAGTTTGTAGTATTACAAACAAACGATTACTTTGCAAATGAACAACATATAAATTGTGTCAGTAGTGTTAATGAAGCACTAGCGAAGTATAAATTTAGTGAAGTATATTTTAGTGGAGAGTTAGATACGCAGTTGTACAATAGATTTATGATTATTGGAAAGAAGTAAGTTATAATAGTACTTAATTGAAATAATGCTAAAATAACTATTGACAACTACCGAGAAATATGGTATAGTATATTTAAATAACAGGAGCATTGATTATGATTACAAGTAGGCAAATAGTAGATATTATTCGTAAAGAAAAGAACAAGACAACAGCGACAGAAGAAATGCGTACCGCATACGATAATATTCTAAATAGAATTGAAGTTATAGAGGATGTAGAGTTACACAATAGGTACCAGTCTTTTGGCAATCGCGAAGCTACACGAATGACAAAGGAAGAAATTGAGAAAGTCTTCAAATAAATGGCATAGAGTAATTGTCAAAGAATCACTAAAAGATGAGGCTACAGTATGGTTAGACAAACACAATATTGTAGCCCATTACAGTGGATTTAATGATGATTATTTTGATTCTGAATTAAACACAGTACAGTTTATTTTTTATGAAGCTGATCAATCTGATGTATCGTGTGCAGAATCATTTGCAATACAATTTAGTAAAGATAACGAGGTAAGGACATATGAAGTTTAACGATTTAAAATTTGTAAAAACAAAATCACCTGACGGAATTCAAGCTCTAATGCAATTTGGATTGTATGAATTGAGTGTTGTACAAAATGATATTTCATATGGCGGCAAAGCAGGACTATACGAAATTGGAGTATTCGTAAACGACCTATTAGTAGAGTTACCAGGAATTACAGCAAAAAACGATACAGTTGATGGCTTTCTTACAGAACAAGATGTAGAAGCAATAATGCATAAATTGTATCTAATCAGCGCCCGAGCAAGAGGCCCTATTCAACGCCAAGTAGAAAGATACGCAACAACGTAAACGGATACTGCCCTTAGCTCAGCTGGATAGAGCAACTGCCTTCTAAGCAGTAGGTCACAGGTTCGAATCCTGTAGGGCAGGCCAATATTAACCAAAGGAAATAAAATGAACAAACGAGAGCTACATGTAGAATATGAATCAGATAATAAGCAAGCACGAGTTATGACAACTAGTGAAGGTTTTGAAGTTGATTATTTCAATAAAGGCATAGCAACAGGTACTATTTTATATCACGAAAAAAGTCGTTACTATGCAGAAGATGCCGCATGGAATTGGTGTACTGGAATCTTAACAGACGAAACTTTAAATAGGTATAAAGTTAAATGAGCCTAAAGCTACTTCCTAAAGATATTGAACCACAGTGCGTACATACTATTGATCAGATAACATTTGATCAAGCTGAGTTGCAACAATTGTACGAAAGGTTAAAACACTTAGAAGTAGATTACAGTAAAATAAGAGATAAAGCAACCGCAGGATTATTTGGGTCAATTACGCTAGATGAATTCGACGAAGATGACGAACCAGTTCCAGGTCAAAACTTTATGTTGGAACCTGAGATTATTAAATTAGTTGATTTGTTTAATCCAGTAGTTGCACCTATATACACAGGCAACATAGCAATTACAGTTTATCAACCAGGATTTCAATTCTTCCCACATATTGATTTTTCTAGAATGTCAGTAATTATGTTTCCCATTTATCCAGCAGGTAAAAAACACGCACCAATTGATTGGTATTCGCTTGATGTGTTAGGTGATGCAAAAGATGATATCGAAAACAAAGAAAAGTCTGTAGCAATAGATAAACATGACGAAGAGTTTTATTTGGGATCAACTTATTATTCAGATGTGCATCCTACATTAGCTAATACACAAATGGTACATGGTGTACGAAATGACACAGATGATATTAGAATATTTTTACAAGTAAGTATGTACGATAGGTTTGAAGATGTTGTTAAAGGTATTAAGTCAGGCACGTTTCTTAATGTGTAACAATGCTAAATAAGTGTAGTATTACATAATTAAGAGGTAACCCATGCAAGACATTATTAAAGATATTAAAAGAACGTCAGAAGTAATTAGACGTTGCCAAAGAAATTGGGATCATTCAAAATCAATCCCACGTGAACATATAGAACTATTGGCAGAAGTAGCCAAGAACTCACCAGCAAAACAAGATGAAGCATACTTTGATGTGTATGTAATTACAGATAGAGACCTAATTGAAAAACTATACGAAAACAGTGATGGGTTTACAACTGGCGTATTGGAAGGTGAAAAATTTCAAGTTTATCCAAATTCTCAAACAAGAGCTAACATTGTATTTTGTTGGGTATCAAGACAACCAACTACAATGAGAAACTACTACCAAGATGACCACGATTACGATGCATTTGATCCAAGTGACAAAGGTATTGATAATATAAAAGAACCAGGTACTCCAAAAGATCCTAACGAGTGGAGTAGAAATATTGAAAACACTTATACATCAATTGGTATCTCAACAGCATGTGTGGCTCAAGCTGCAGCACGTTTAGGATATGTAACAGGCTATAATAAAAATGTGGGAGACTTTGATGTGATTGCTGAAATGCCACAATCAGAAACTGAATATCTTAGATATACATTAGGTGTAGGTTTTCCTAACGAAGATAAGCCTCATTATATAGATGACGAAGGCAGAGAATTTTTATCGTATTCGTTAAAAACAGAACGTGAAAACAGAATAGTTGAAGTTACATACGACGAAAACGGAAACATCAAAAAAGATAAATTAGCGTAACAAGTTGCTCCCATGATGGAATTGGTAGACATAACAGACTTAAAATCTGTGGCTTAAAGCGTTCCGGTTCGAGTCCGGATGGGAGTACCATAATAAAAAGGGCAGTGTAAAAACTGCCCTTTTTTGTATCTCAAACTAATTTCAACGCTAATTCAGTTGTTTCACTAACTCGTCGAGTCCAACCTCTTCCGAACGTTTCAAAGGTTTTTAATCTTTCATAATAACCTTGACGTCTTTCTTGGAACTCTTTAATAGCACTGTCTAGTCCATGTTTCTCTACATAGCGATCAACATATTTTAAAGTATTAGGGCCTATGCCTCCATCTACTGTAGTACCTACCATTTTTTGTAAATACTTTGCTGATCGGCCTGTACCTGCATTCACTCCAAAATCAAATACGCATAAATCTAACCCATTAGGTAAATCATCACCTTTCAGTCTGTCCCAATAATTTTTCTTATATATTGGAGCAACATCTGATACTGTTAGATCTCGCATACGTTTTGTTCCGCCCCATTCTTCGTAAACTCGCTTGGTAACACCTAAGTTAGTTTCTCCGCCTGGGTCTTTAGGATGGTTTACATAACCACCTTCGTGATGCAATATAGTTTCTAGACATTTGTCATAGTTTATATGTGCCAATTTTTAATCCTCTTCTCTTTTCCAGATTGTCCACGCACCCCATACGATTGCCACCCAAGCGGCAATTTTAGCTAATGGTGTGAACATTAGAAATACAACACCTGCAGCGACTAGCATCATGCCATCCCATGTAGTGCGTTCTTTGAAAAGTCCTGTGACTTTATTCTTTAAATAGTTAAACATATTGTTCTCCTTCTTATATACAACAGGTCACATTTCGGCCTGTGTAACGTATTTATGATAAAAAACACGCTAAATACACATACTACGAGGAGTAAACACATGGAACTAGTGCATAAGCATATTATATTAAGAATTGAGGCTAAATCACCGCCTGAAGAACAAGAACTAAAGGAGTGGATGATAGAGTTAGTAGACAAAATAGGCATGAAAGTGTTAGCAGGTCCTATATCAGCAGACATAGATTATATGCCCGGTAACAACGGACCAACCTGTGTTGTTATCATTGAAACATCACACTTCGCATGTCATGTGTGGAATGATGTTGATCCAGCACTAATACAACTAGATGTTTATACTTGTGGTCCTTTTGATCCACATAAAGTTATAGAACATATACAAGTTTGGGATCCAGTCAAAGTAGAATACAAATACTTAGATAGAGAATTTGGATTAAATGAAATAAGTATTGACAAATAGTCAAATTTACGCTATACTGTAATAACAGCAAGTTTACTATGGAGCGTAAAAATATGACGATGCAATTACTTGGTCCACATATGACCACAACTCAATATAGTCGTAAGAAAAGCAAAAAGGCTATGAGTCCAGCAAAACTAGAAAAACTAAAAGTACAATGGCGACAACACAACAAAGATTGTCGTAAGCGACACATTCACTCGGCACAGTTTGCAGAGTTCGAAGACTTTGTTGCATATGTAAGTGGCACATACAAAGCCCCCAAAACTACAACAAAACGCAAGTCTTATGAACCACCTAAGGTGCGTGAGACAAAAGACTATCCAAGTCTTAGCAATAATGTTAGTGGCAATGGCACACGCAAAGAACCAATGAAATACACAGGCGAACGCAAATTACTTGGCATTGCAACAATGCACAAAAGTAATATGGTTCCTATTTTTGAAGATCAGAAAGAGCAAGCTGTTGAAATTGCTCAAATGAGGCGATAAAATTATGAAGAAATTTGGATTATTTAGATATAAAGTAATGCAATGGCACATGGATGCAAATGAAGAACGTAGACACTTTGGTCAACGTGCTATATCATTTGTTGAATACGTAAGACGCTATAAGTGGTGGTTACGTGATAAGTTCAGAAAGGAACAAGAATGAATTATGCAGAAGAACGAGCTAAAGCAACAGCACTAAGAGAACAAAATGAACGAGAGCTTTTAAAAGCCGCAGTTGAAGAATACAAAGAAAATGGTGGGGTTGTTACTGTTTGCGAACCAGGTGCTAGAACAGAAGATATAGCAGTAGGACAATGGGGCAAAAGACGTTCAAAGCATAAGAAAATTGGACCAGTTACATTGAAAAAAGATTTAGAAAAGTTGAAAAAATAGGTTGACAAAACCAAGAGTTCTTGCTATAATATATGTATGTTAAATGAGAAAGATGAAATGAAAAACTACAAAATTATACTTACTGACTGTGACGGCGTTCTACTTGATTGGGAAGGTGCTTTTCACAACTGGATGCAAGAACATGGGTACGAGCCTGTTGCAAATGGAATGTACGATATTGGTGAACAATACGGACTATTAAAAGTTGAAGCTAAGAAACTTATTAAAGTGTTTAACGAAAGTGCTTGGATGGGTTATCTAAAAGCGTTCCGTGATGCACGTAGTGGTGTTGCTAAATTATACGAACATGGATACAGGTTTCATTGTATCACTAGTTTAAGTTTAGATCAAAAAGCAAAACGTTTACGTGCTTACAACTTAGAAAATGTGTTTGGTAAAGGTACATTCAAAGAGTTAGTTTGTTTAGATACTGGTGCTGATAAAGATGATGCACTTAACGAATATAAAGATAGCGGACTTTGGTGGATTGAAGATAAACTTGAGAATGCTGAATGTGGATTAAAATTTGGACTAAATCCAATTTTAATTGGACACGATCATACTGAAGGTGTTGATATTAAACAAGGTGTAACCCGTCTTATGGACTGGGCTGCAATTACTAATCATATTTTGGAAACTGATAATATTAAAGTTGAACAAGCAAGTTAGGGCTTTTTTAGTTTAACTCTGTTAAAATATTATACTATATTATCGTCACCATATATGTCTAAAACTGCACTTACGGCAGGGTGTCTTTCGACTTCATTTCTAGTAAATTCCACAACACTAATCATATTGCTGTTGCGTGTCTGTAGTAATTTTACAAAATCTTTTAAACCGTTGTTTTCAAATCCACGGTCATGTTGATGTAAATCACCAGTAACTACTATTTTACTATTATCGCCAATACGGGTCAATAACATTTTCATTTGACTTGGAGTGGCGTTTTGCATTTCATCTGCAACGATCCAAGCGTTTTTAAATGTTCTACCACGCATGTAGGCTAATGGTGCGATTTCGATAACATTTTCTTCAATCATGTTTTCGATTTCTTTAGGACTCCAATATTCTTCCATTACGTCGAATATAGGTCTTGTCCAAGGCGCCATTTTTTCTACTAACGTACCTGGTAAAAAACCGTGCTGTTCGTCAACTGATACAGCTGGTCTGGTAATAACAATCTTGTCGCATTGTCTATTATTCATTGCGTCAATGGCTGCTAGTACACCTAGCATTGTTTTACCTGTGCCAGCAGGACCCATTGCAAAGACGATTGCCTTATTGGCATCATCTAGCATTTCAAGATAATCTTCTTGAAGTAGGTTCTTGGGAATGATTTGCACGTGTTTTTGTCTACGTCTGTAGGCGCTTACTGATATAACATCATTTGTTTGATTCTGATGTTGTTGTTTTTTTGTTTTTCGAGCTCTTTTTGCCATCTTAACTCCTATTATTAGGTTTGTACTTGGCCTAACTTGCCTGCTCAATAGTATTTAACAACTTAGCCAGTAAGTTAACTACATGGTTAAAATAATAGTATAAGTAGACATGCGTGGCAAAGATAGATAAATAACTATAGTTAAGGAATAAAATATTATGGATCAAAATTACATTATAGATACACTTAAAGGTAACATCAATCGTCAAAGTGCGTTAGACGTACTAATGGACGTTGAGCGTGTATTGGACAATCAAAACATTTATACATATGCAAATTGGATCGACGGCGAAATTGTCGAAGGACCACACATTGACAAATATTGGGTTACAGTCACATTGATGTACGAATATGAGAAAATGCCAGATCCAGAAGCAGCAAAACGTTTAATGAAACACGACTGCAAAGTATATTACGCAAAAGATATTTTAATATCAGCGGCAAAATTAAAAGACCCAAGCGACAGCGAACCAAGAGATGGAATGGATGGTAGACGTCCAGGCCAAGCAAGAGCTATGAAAATTGAAAAAGACATTTGGCTTGTAACATTAGAAATTCCACGCAAGTTTATGGAAGAATTAGCAGCGGCTGATTTAAGTTTAGCCAACGATGACATTGATAGCGATGCAGTTGATTCAGCAGTAGCAGACGGAGGCGCAGAAGACGATGCAACAATCCAATCTTAAAGAAAACATCAGCCACAACGATTTGTCTAATTTAGTTAACACTACTATCAGCGTTGATCAATTTAAATCAAAACTAGGCGAAGATGAAAACATAATTGTAATTGCTTTTGTTGTTATGGACATAGAGCCAGCACAAGAACTAAGTCAGTTTTTAGAAACTGGACATGATACATTTGACATAGACGTAAGTACTGGACCAAATACAGATGGACATTATTCTGTTTATGTAGAAATCAACAGAGATAGTAATGCATGGAATTCAATAAATAATATTGTTAAAGATGTAGAACGTGCAGATAATAGTTTTACTGATGTAAAATTTACCAGTTACGAAAACAAAGCTCCACAATCATGGAACGAAGAAAATTTTAATAATTCAATAATTATTAGTAGCTACGATTATGTGCTAAAACATAATCCAGAAGCTAAGGCTATATCAGAAAGAATTGACTTCTTGAAGAAGTATTAATTCAGGTAAAAAAGATGTTTACAAAACTCAAAGTTTATATTATAATGTTTACAGCGTTTGCGATGTTTGCCGGTGTAGCGTTTTGGTATTATAAAGATACACAAAAAGCACTAGCAGTTGCAGCCGCTAACCAAGCCAAACTTGAAACAAGTTTAAGCATACAAAAAGAAACAACAGAGAGCTTACAAGCAGACATAAAATTAATGACACAAACGATACAAGAACTAAACCAAGAATTTGCGTTGAGTAGATTAAATGTTAAAAAAATAGAACAATTGTTTACACAAGACGAAGATGGTACTTCACGTGATTTTGGCGAACTAACAATTCAGCAGCCGGATTATGTAGAACAAAAAATTCAAAAGGGGAACGATGAAGTTTTTAGATGTATTGAATTACTAAGTGGCCAGGAGGCCCAACAAGGAGAAAAAGAGAATGCAGAATTTATTGATTGCCTCAGTAGCAATACTAACACTAACTAGTTGCTCGAGCATACCTAACATAATAGACATTAATTCTTCTCCAGTAGAAAGACCTCCACTAGTGGTCCCAGAAGTAGATGAATTTACTACAAGACCCATTGAATGGACCGTTGTAACACCTGAGAATCAAGATCAAGTATTCCAGGATTTAAACGACGAAAATATAGATGTGGTACTTTATGCAATCACTGACGATGGGTATAAAAACCTTTCGCTAAATATGGCTGACATTATTAAGTTGGTAAAACAACAAAAATCAATAATTGCAGCCTACGAAAAGTACAACAATGAAGAAGAAGAATAACCCTTGGGATATACTTGGAATACCAGCTGACTCTGACTTTGCAGAAGTTAAGAAAGCGTACAAGAGTGCATCCAGAATACACCACCCAGACAAAGGCGGAAAAGTTCGCGACTGGTTAGATATATCAGACGCATACGAAACCATTAAGTCTAAGAGTTACATTCCCATATCAAAATCAAACAATACTCAACTGCTTAATATTAATCTGAGCCTTAAGCAACAGATACTAGGAACAGAAGATATTATTGTTGTAGTTGAGAATGATGAGGAAATGTATATTAATGTTAGTATTCCACCAGGCGCTATGGCAGGTGATAAATTTAAGGTAACACAGGGTGATGTAAATTATATAATAAATATTAAAGAATTAGCACATTCGAGCTTTACAAGACAGGGAACTTCGCTTATAATGTATAAGAAGGTTTCGATAATAGATGCACTAAGACGTACTCCATTATTAATAGAAGGACCGGCAGGCGAGTTTATTGAAGTAGAATTACCAGAAGAGATTAAAACAGGTACAATTATTTCAGTAGCAGGACATGGACTGCATAACAGAAAGAACAGAGAAAGAGGCAAATTGAAAATACATTTAAACATTGATATTCCAACTGTCTCAGATGACAACATAGAAGAATTTATAACAAGGTTAAAAAATGACTGATATCGAAAGACTGATTATTACTGCTATTGATTTAGCAAAAAGATTTAAGCATGAATATGTTACTATTGAGCATCTTACTGCCGTCATCTTAGATGATGAAACTGTGCGTAGCATGTGCCATGACATCCAAGCAGACTTTGAAGCAATCCAAGTGGCATTAATTCAATATCTACAAGATGATTGTAATGAGATTAAAGTTGTAGGTGATGTAGAACCTGATCCTAAAAAGACACAAATGTTAGAACGTGTGTTTAATCGTGCATTAACACAAGCATTGTTTCAAGGTAAAAAAGCTATCGATCAGTTAGACTTAGTATTAAGTATACTAGGTGAACCGAAAAGTACAAGTTTTTACTTTGCAGAGGCATTAGGCTTAACAAAGCCAAAAGTTATGACATGGATGCAAGAAAGTTTTGCAGAACAATTTAAAGAAAGCTATGACGAAGAAAGGTATGCCGCAGAAGCATATTATTCACAACAGAAACAAAAACAAAAAGGACCTTCGACTCACGTAGAAGTGTTACATCAGTTCTGTACTAACTTGTGCGAAAATTCACCAGAGTTTGAGGATGTAGTTGGTCGCAGAGAAGAACTTAAAGATTTAGTGCAAACAGTAGCACGTAAGAAAAAGTCTAACTGTATTTTAACTGGACCAAGTGGTGTAGGTAAAACAGCAATTGTACAAGGACTAGCAAAACTTATTGTTGAAGGACATGTTCCTGATATTATTAAAGGCACCACAGTGTGGGAACTTGATATGACTAAACTAATTGCAGGCACAAAATACAGAGGTGACTTCGAAGAACGTATGAAGCAATTAAGCGAAGCATTGCAAAAGATACCAAACATTATTTTATTCATTGACGAAATACACACAGTCATTGGTGCAGGTAGCACAAGTGGTAGCTTAGACGCAGGTAACATGCTCAAGCCAGCGTTAAGTAGCGGTAAGCTAAAAGTTATTGGTGCAACAACAGATGAAGAATATAGAAAAATATTTGAGAAAGAAAGTGCATTAGCACGTAGGTTTACTAAGATAACAGTAGACGAACCAACAGTGCCAGAAGCAAAAGATGTATTACGACAAACACTAGATCATTATGAAAGTTTCCATGATGTAGAAATATTATTTGAAGCATCTGATTTAGCAGTTGATCTGTCATCACAATATATCTTTAATAAGAAACTACCAGACAAAGCATTTGATATTATTGATAGAGCATGTGCATTTAATAGAATCCTACCAGAAGATGAACGTGTAACAGTTATTGGACTCGATGAAGTACGCAGTGAAGTAGCACGTTTAACTGGTATTCCCAAAGAACACTTGGGTACAACAACAGAAGAAAACACATCAAATAAACCATCTGAAGTACAAGCATTTTTAGAGAATACAGTATTTGGACAAACCCATGCAGTTGATACAGTTGTAAATGCAATTACAGTAAGTTTAGCAGGATTAAAAGATCCTAACAAACCAGTAGCAAGTTATTTGTTTACAGGTCCAACAGGTGTTGGTAAAACAGAACTTGCTAGGCGTTTAGCACAAGCAATGAGTATGAATATGGTGCGTTATGATATGGCTGAATATCAAGAACGTCATAGTGTAGCAAAACTAATAGGCTCACCTCCAGGCTATGTAGGACACGGCGATGGTAAAGCAGGTGATGGATTGCTTATTACACAACTTGAAGATAGCCCAAATTGTATACTACTGTTAGACGAAGTAGAAAAAGCACACCCAGATATTATGAGTGTTATGCTAAGTTTATTAGACGAAGGCGTTATTACAAGTAGTACAGGTAAAAAAGTTAGTGCAAAAAATGCCATTATTATTATGACCAGTAACTTAGGTGCCAAAGATGCATCAATTAAAAGCATTGGATTTAATGAAGAAACATATAATGCAAAAGCAGTAGACGAAGCGATTAATAATTATTTTGCTCCAGAATTTAGAAATAGACTGGATGGCGTAGTTAAATTTAACTCATTGAAGCCAGAAAATATGGCTCGCATTGTTACAAAATTCCTAAGACAATTAGAAGGCTACGTAGAAGGCAGACACATTAAAATACATTGGACACCAAGTCTTAAAGTTATGTTGGAAGAAAAAGGTTACGATCCGGCAATGGGCGCTCGTCCGTTAGCACGTTTAATTAACCAAAGAGTAAAACTTCCACTAGCACAGTTTATGATGGAAAACACAATAGCAAAAGAAATTAAAATTTCATATGAACCGGCAAAAGATGAAGTCAAAATTCTACCAATGAACAGAGTTGCCACGGTAGAAAAAGATGTCGCACTTTAAAGAATATTCTACTTGGACACCTGTACGCAAGTTATACTATAAAAAGTATTACAACGTAATTAGGTTAGGCAATTTTTTTCATAGAGATATGATAGAGATTCCAGTTGAATACGAAGGCGAATATAGAATAGTTGACAGGTACGACTCACTTAAAAAAGACTCAAAAGATAACACAGCCTTTGCCAGTATTGCAAGCGTGTACACAAACAATGTTGAATTGCTAAACTATCTCGCAGATAGTTATGAAGTACAAGCAATTGAAACTCCACTTAACGATACTCATTTAAAATATATAACTGATCCTACTAGGCAAGTTATATACAGAGATAAAGCATGGTATGACGAATATCACCATAAAGTAAGAGTATATGAAACCTGGCGACACAGAAATACTTTTTCTCCAGAACGACCATTTGAGCTTATGTGCATGTTTAACGACTTATTTAATAAGGAAGATTCACGTTGGAATGGGCAAGGCAGAGATCATTCTTACTTAAGATTTCACAGTAGATACTTCAGCTATCCTACTATCTACACAAATAACGAACCAAGCATTATGTTGCTAAAAATGACATGTAATGATGTAATTCGTATAGATGTAGAAACTGTACTGACTCCAGATTTCCTAAAGTAGATAAATACAAGTATATATTTACATATACAAATATTGAATAGAGAGACAGCATGGCTAACACACAAATAGTATTAACAAATAAACCAGAGCTAACTTATACAAGCGATAAGGTAAAAGGCGATGGTTATTACGGGTATGCAGATGGACTGCATACTATGAGCTTCCATTTTAAAAATTTTAAAGGAAGAATTTTTGTACAAGCAACATTAGTAGCAGAACCAACAGAAGATGATTGGTTTCCTATCCAACTTGATACAAATACTAATTATTATGAATATAATACACAAACAAGTGGAACAGTTGGAACAACATTCCAAGGAAACTTTGTGTGGATTAGAGCAAAAATAGATAGAGATTATCTTGGTGATGCAGAGTATGATTCAACAATTCATGGTCTATTTGATAAAGCAATAATATTGATTTAGACTAAATATATAAAAGCAAGGAGAGTATACAGTGCCAATTAAAGCGTTTAGCGGAAGTATTAGTTCATTACCATTGCCAGAAATCGTACTTAGTGACGATATTGCAAATGGTGATATCCTATCGTATGATGCCGCATCGAAAGTATTTAGAAATACACTATCAGCTGACTCGGTTACTGGTAGATTATTTGTAACAGGTGCAGTAAGCACAGGTGGAAATAGCATTGTAGATTCTGTTGCCAACAAAGATATAAAGTTTAAAGGTTTAACGGCAGGTAATATGATTACTATTGACGGAAGTGTTGATGGTAAAAGTTTAGTTATTGGAGTTAATTCAGCTATAGCAAATGCAACAGCAGGCTTCACAGGTGAATTAAAAACAAGTGATGTAATAGTTGTTCCAGATGCAGTAACAGTTGAGTATAAGTTTTACAAAGTTAACAATGGACAAGAACTGGAATTAAACGGAAATTTTACAATTGTATATAGAAATGGACGTAGATTAAGTCCAGACGAATATTCGTTTACTGCAAACAACACTGCAATCTTTTATGAGATATTAGAAGGTGATGAATTACATATAGATACAATTACAGGTGAAACAGATAATAAACTAGTTCACAGTAAGCGTGTAACAGTACAGGGTAGTGTTAATGCATATGAGTTTTTAGACCAGCAAAACAATTTAGTAACGATAAACAATCATTTCTTAGAAGTGTTTGTAAATAGAATTAAAGTCCATCAACGTGACTACGCAGTTCAAGAGAACAAAGTAGTATTTGCAGCAGGAAGCATAGTTGATCAGGACGAACTAGAAATAATTACACTAGGAGACATTTAATGCCAAACACAAGAGTGACACATATAAAATCAGGCGCAGATGCCGATTTTAAATTAGACTACGATACAATATATGTATACGACGAAGTAAACAACCAGCTTACAACAGTAGCCTCTTTAGGTGATGTGCAAGCAAACCAATACGTATTTTTTGGAACCAAAAGTGATAGAAGAATTGACGCAGCTGAAAAGAATTTAAGTCTCCTAATTCATAAGCTAGAGCAACTTACTACTGATGACATTCCACAAGGTGCAAACAACACATATTTGTTAAACAACGGTTCATCAAGCCAAGCAGTGGCAACAGATGCAGTTAACTTAGATCTAACAGGATCAAAAATATTTAAACAGTTTGCAAGCAACAGATTAGAATTTAAAACTGTAAAAGCAGATGCAGGTGTTACTGTAACAGAAGATGCTACAAGCATTACAGTTGGATTAGATGGCAATGCAAACGCAAACAGTTCAAGTTGGACAGCAAAGATTAACTTTGACGGCAACGGCGATCCAACTACAGTTGATGATTTACCAGCAGGTGTTTCAGCAAGCGTAAGCGGAAGTGCAATTACATTTACACATGGTTATGCAAGAAGTGTTAAGAGTGTTGTATACATGGGATACGATCAGGCTACAGACGAATATCGTATGAGATTCCCTACAGCAACATATATTGTTAAAACAAATCCATCAACACTGACAACAGCATTTACTATTAATGTAAACACAGCGGCAACTGGTGCAGATGCGAACGGACATGCGTTGATGAATGTGGTGATGTAATATGGCAATTGTTATCGATGCGCCAAAATTACTGCCCATAAGGATAACAGCTTTAACGCCGAAAGACGTTAAAAACGATTACGTTTATACCTATAATGCAGAGATTGATGTAACAGCACAGTTACACAGCGGAACTACAGGTTTCGTTGCAAAACAGTATGACGGCAGAGATGTAAAAGTAGGCGATTATATTGCTACTACTTCACAGGGTAGAATACTAAAAATAGCATCTATTACTAACACAGGACCAACACGTGTTGTATGTGTGTTAATGGATGAAGACCAAATGAACGCCGCGGTAGATCCTACACAGTTTGGCGAAAGTTCAATTGATAAAGATGACGGCATATTGTTTGCCGTTAAAGAAGGCAAACCATTTATATTCCCATTACCAGATGTATTACCAGGTGGACTAACAAACGAATTCGCAACACAAATATTCTCACGTTTTAACTACGTATCAAAAGCAAGAAATATTAATGTTGAACAACAACCACATACATTTGAAATAGGCGAAACAGTATTACTAACAGATAATGGCTGGATTCCAGCTACAACTAACCCAACTGGTGTTGTTGTAAAAACAGACGACGATAGCTTTGGCGTAAGATTATTTGGTGATAAAACAGCGGTATCACTTCCAGGTGATGTAGGCGATGTTTACTATTGGGATGACATTGATAGAATGTTAACCAAAACACCAAGCAGTGTAAACGCAGTAAAATTATTCCAAAAAATAGATTCAAATGAAGCACTACTACTAGGTGGTGTTGGCGGTGGTTCCGGCGGCGGAGGCGGCGGTGCCTTTAGTGGCGCATTTAACGACCTTACAAATGTTCCTAGCACACTTGCAGGATATGGAATTACAGACGCAGTATTAACACCAGCAAATTATACAGATTTAACAAACAAACCAAACATACCAACTGATATAAGTGACTTAACAGATAGCACTAACTTATTAAGCAGTGGCAGTAATTTTGATGGCGACTATAATAGTCTAACAAACAAGCCAGTATTGTTTAGTGGAAACTGGAGTGACATCACAGGCACACCAGCTCTATTCACCGGTAATTACAACGATCTTTACAACAAGCCTACTATACCACAGGACTTAGGAGATCTCACAAATAACGCAGGATATTTAAAGACTATAACAAGTTCTCACGTTGTTACAGCATTAGGTTATACACCACAGAATGCCGCAACAGCGTTTGGTGGAAGCTATACAGATTTAACAAACAAGCCAACAGACATAAGTGACTTTACTGACAATAATGGATTACTTGGCGGTGGTGGTGGAGCAACTACAATTGCAGCACTTACTGATGTAGATACATCAGGTGCAACAGCAGGTCAAGTATTAAAGTATGATGGCACCAAATGGGTAGCGGCTGCAGATGCAACCACAGGCGGTGGTGGAACTGATGCAGACACATTAGATGGATTCAATAGCACATACTTCTTAGATTATGATAACTTTACAAACACACCAACTATACCAGCAGATATAACAGATTTAACAGATACAACAAGTTTATTAACACATCCAACTTACAACATTACAGATGATACAACTTTAGAGAATGTTGGACTTGGTGATAGTACATTCTCTAATGTTACATCAGCAACTAGGGGCGTAGCACTAGGTAGGTATGCGTTATGGCAACTGACCGAGGGTAGTTACAATACTGGTGTTGGTGCCGGTGCATTATATTCAACTACAACGGGCCAATCAAACACAGGAATTGGTACCGGCGCATTAGACCAAAACGTATCAGGAAATTCCAATACAGCACTTGGTGTAGATGCGGGTGATACGGTAACTGGTTCAGGAAATGTTTTATTAGGATTTGAAGCAGGCAAAACACAAACTGCTATTTCAAATAAATTATATATTGCAAATAGTACAACAAATAATTTAATAACAGGTGATTTCAGTGCAGGTACAGTAACATTCAATGATGCATTTACATTCCCATCAACAGATGGTACAGCAAATCAAATATTAGAAACAGATGGTGCAGGTAATCTAAGTTGGGTTAATAATTCAGGTGGAGGCGGTGGTGCTACAGCATTAGGTGGACTAAATGACGTAGTAAGCACAGCACCAACAAACGGTCAGGTTCTTAAATGGGATAGCACAAACAATACATGGGCACCAGCAGATGATGCCACAGCAGGTATTGGCGGTAGTAGTTATGCAACAGAATCATATGTAGATCAAAAATTAGTAGAACGTGGTATGCACTTTAGCGGTGACTACAACGACTTAACTAATGCACCAACATTGTTTAGTGGAAACTTTACAGATCTAAATGGTAAGCCAACTACAATAGCTGGTTATGGAATCACAGATGTTCCAGCAAGTTTAGTAGACCTTGCTATACAAGATGGTAATGCTGGACAAGTATTAACAACAGATGGTGCAGGCAACTTTACATTTACAAGTGCAGGTGCTTTCAACGGCGACTATAATTCACTAATTAACAAGCCTAATTTGTTTAGTGGAGACTATAACGACTTAGCAAACAAGCCATACATTCCAAGTATTGCAGGACTGGCCTCTACTAACTATGTAGACCAAAAAGCAGATTATGGTGGCAATAAAAACTTCTTAAACAACGTAGAGTTTAGAGATAAAATTAAACAAAAAGCCAGCACAGCAAATACTACAGGTGAACGTGAAAGCCTTGTAATGGCAATAGAAACAACAGACGATGTTGAAACAGAGGTGCTATTTTCAGACAATACTAAGATAGAAATAGCAGATGGAACTACAGCAATGGTAGAAATGCACATTGTTGGTTCAAGTTCTATAGGACAATATGGTGTAAAACTACAAGCAATTGTGCATAGAGCAGGAACAAACGTGTTTATTATTGGAAGTCCAGCCAGAGAAACACTGGCAGAATATAGCACATGGACAGCTGATTTAGACGTAAATACTACTAGTTTAAAGGTAACAGTCACAGGATCAGCGGCTACAACCGTTGATTGGACCGTGTTTACCAACATTTTTTCAGTAATTAGATAAATACATTTAGCACAGTAAAGTGCAGACAACATACATTTTTAGGAGAAATTAAAATGGCAACAAGAAACCCAGCAAACGTAATTGAATTCGGTAAATTCAACTATGGCGCAACAATGACATCATGGACTGTAACAGCAGACGCTGACGTATCAGGTGAAGTAAACCCAGGCGAAGAAATGGAAAAAGTAATGGAAACATTAACTCAACATGGAACTTTCGTTGGTTTATCTGATCACGCAACAGGCGGAACAGTATTCACAGTAGTACTAGAAAACAGCTCATGGGCAGACGCAGCAGCAGTTCAAACAGCTCTTAGAGCACTTGGCGGTAACTTTGCATCGGCAACAGTAGCGTAAGTAACACAAGTTATTATTATAAGAAACCCAGTTTTAGGACTGGGTTTTTTCTTGACTAAATTAAATACGTCATAAATACATATATAACAACGGAGTGAGAAATGGCAACAAAACGTAAATACAATAATCCATTACACGATATTAACAATGATGGCAAATTAAGCAAATGGGAAATATTTCCATATTGGTTTGATAAGTTACGTGTGTTTCCACGTGCATTTATTAGTATCTACATTTATATGTTTTACAACGTTGTAGAATGGTTTATGGCACTACCAGAGCCAAACAATGCACAAGCAGGACTTGTGAGTATTGTTGTTGGTGCAGGTGCAGCTTGGTTTGGACTCTATGTAAATAGTGGAAGCAAGACAATTGTAAAACCAGCTAGCCCAAGAGATTACGAAGATGAAGAGGATTACTAATAATGATTAAGAATTTAAAAGATTTAATAGTTGTAGCACTAGTAATTGGAGTATTAGCATTGCTAGGTGTTATTATTGTAGGTGACTACTATGTAGCATTACAAGAAAACAGACCAGTAGACGAAAGTGTTATTACATTAATGAAGATGGCACTTACAGGACTAATAGGTATTATTGCAGGATACATAGGAAGTAAATAATGTTTCAACATCACATCATATTAGCAACACCAGAAATGTTAGAATCAGAACTTGTTCACAAGTGGTATGATTTTGTAAAAACTTATGGACCAGAAGGAATTGTATCTCCGTATACAACCGTTGATGGTGATGTTGCAATAGAATATGGAGTGCGTGAAAGCGACATGCCACATTGTTATATTATTCCACTACATAGAGATTTAACTACAGACGAAACACAGTTTATTGTAGCAACTTGGGAACACGTATACCCAGGAGATTTTGATATTGAAATCTCAAACCAGTATGATGTTTCACGTAGTTATGAATATGACATCAATGAAGAATTTGAAACTCGTGCAAGACACGATATGAAAAAATGGCATCATAACCGTTGGGTTACAGAAATGTCACATACTGGCTGGAGTTGGGGGACTTCATTTAGTGAATCAAAGAAAACACACCCAGCATTGCGTGATTGGGATAGCCTTCCAGAATCACATAGACGCAGTCCAAATTTCGATCAAAAAGAAATTACTGAATGGCTACGCAACCTAATTTAGGTTGACACCTTACCCACATTATTATATAATAAAGACTATTAACCTATAGGAGACTCTGAATGAGCAAAGCACTAGTACTTCTTTCTAGCAATAAGAATGAAGTTAAAAAGTTAGGTCTGGCAAAACACGCAGCACTAATTGACAAAGACGTAGATGTTGCATTTGCAAACAAAGACTACGATTACATTACACTAATTAATAAAGCACCAACCACACCACAAGAAGCACGTGATATTGGTGGGAATATGTTTAAGAAGTATAAATCAAAAGCAACAGAAATTGTTTTTAATCTTCCTAGATTGAATGATGTTAAAGAAGGTGCAGCATTGGCATCATATGAATTTACCAAATATAAAACAAAGCCTGAAGAAAACACACTACAAGTAGAAGATGCAGGCATTAGTGCAAGTGTTCATTTTGCACGTGACTTAGTTACAGAACCAGGCAAT
>Ga0228627_1000512_pt1 | contig 23269 bp, 14 predicted proteins | sample 33DmetaG_FD_190483 | JGI IMG/M metagenome (GOLD analysis project Ga0228627, IMG submission 190483) | Seawater microbial communities from Monterey Bay, California, United States - 33D | ecosystem: Environmental > Aquatic > Marine > Coastal | place: USA: California | collected 2016-09-28 | reverse complement strand
ACCTAATGGTTGAAAAGCAACTCAAAGAAAATAAACTTATCAAGATTACCAAAGAACTTCAAAAGGGGAAATGGGTTGAGATTGAACGAGAAGAAATAGAACTGGAAGAACTATCCAAAAAGGAGAACTTATACATCCTCGTGGATGAAGCACACCGTAGTCATTATGGATTTCTAGCTTCATTTATGCGTACCGTTTTACCAAATGCTAAATTCATAGCCTTTACTGGAACACCGATTTCCAAAGAAGACAAATCAACGCTTGGAGAATTCTATGGTGGTGATTACATTGATATCTATACCATCAAAGAAGCGGTAGCAGATGGTGCAACGGTTGAATTGTTGTACGATGAAGGGATTGCCAAATTGGATGTTAAGAAAGAAGAACTTGACAAAGAATTTGAAGAAACGTTTGCGGATGCTTCCGAAGATAAAAAGGACAAACTCAAACGAGATGCTCTTCGCAAATACCAATTGTCATCAGAACGAATAGAAGCCATTGCCAAACACATGGTGGACCACTTCAAGAACAAGATTTTTCCTGATGGTCACAAAGCCATGTTGGTTTGTAGCGGTAGAGATGCGGCTATCAAATACCAGCAAGTATTACATAAGTTAAAAGAAGAGGGCTACCACAACTTTGAATCGAAAGTGGTTGTGAGTATGAGTTCACCCAAGTCGGATGCAATAGCCAAAGAATATTACGAAACCTTGGAATGGAATAGAAACAATCCAAACAACAAGAAACCAGTGTTTGTAGTACCTCCCGAAAACATCAAAGATGCAACCGATGATTTCAAATTGCCTTTTGGAAACGAAGAAGAAACGGAAAAGTCGGGTAAAAAGAAGTTTGATAACACAGCCTTCATGATTGTTTCCGATATGCTATTGACAGGTTGGGATGCACCAATTGCTTCTTGTTTGTATTTGGATAAACCACTAAAGGAACATAATTTACTTCAAGCCATTGCAAGGGTAAACCGTTCAAGAAAAGGGAAAAGTGCTGGTTTCATAGTCGATTATAACGGAATTACAGCTTACCTCATCCAAGCCTTAGAAATATTCTCTGGAGATTTAAGACCAGATGATATATTAAAAAACATCAACGAAGAATTTCCAAAGTTGGAGATGAATCACACTAAATTGGTTGATTTCTTTAAACCGATGAAAATTGATAGAGGGTACGAAAGAGATGCTTTCATAGATTCAGCAGTAAGGTTTATTGAACCCATCAACAGACGTGATGATTTTAAAGCATTACTAAAGGATTTTAATAAGTCAATCAACATTGTGTTACCAAACACTAAGGCATTAAAGTACCAAGGAGATTTCAAACTATTCAATGAGATTAAGTTAAGAGCACGAAACGCTTTTCCAGATGATGAAGAATTAAAAATCAGTAAGGATGAAAGCAAAATGCTCCAAGCTATGATAGACGAACACCTTTCATCGAATGGAGTAGAAAGCTTGTTGGCTGAACCAATCTCTATTATTGATAAAGACAAGTTTAAGCAAGAAATCATGAACGCATCCCCAGCAACCAAAGAATTGAAGATGCGAAACAACTTGAAACACACCATCAAGGTTGGAATAGATAAGAATCCAGATTTTTACAAGCCTTTGGCTCAACGATTGGATGAATTATTAAAACAAAAAGAATCACAACGAATAGACGAAGCCCAATTGCTGATTGCCTATACGAGTTTGCAAGATGAAATCATCGAGGAACAAAAAGAAGGCGAACAAAAAGGCTTCACCACCGAAAGAGAAAGAGCCGTTTACAACTCCATGAAATTGGTATTTGATGCTGATGCAGAAGATGCAACCAAAACACTCTTCGACCTATTGAAAGGTGAATTGAATATTGTAGGTTGGCAAGCAAAAGGTCAAGTACAAAAGGACATTGAAAACAAAATTATGCGTTTCTTGAAAACGAAGTTGGAACGAGAAGAAGCAAAGGCAAAAGCCAAAGAAATGGTAGATGTCCTAATCAAGAATAAAGATGCCTAGAGTTCAATACGGACATAAAACAATAGAATATACCTTTCTCACTAAAGAAGGGCTGAATTCCCATTATATTACGGTTGAGAAAGGTGTAGGTGTAGTTCTGAAAGGTAAACCCATTTCAGACGAAGAAGCTGAGCAATTAATCCTCAAAAAAGCGAAATGGATACTCGATAAATTGGACTTGGTTCAGTCGATTGGTGATGAAGACATCATAACAGGTTCACGTATTCAATACTTGGGTAGAAAGTATTACGTTGAGTTGAATTTGGAAGAGTCGATGCAAGTCATAGACATTAATTTTACTGAATCGAAGTTCAAAGTAACGTTACCATCAAGGCTCAACAATCAAGTAGCTTTGAAAGTTACCTTCGAAAACTTCATGCGACAAAAAGCAAAAGAACGCATCGAACCCATCATTAAGAAATGGTCTAAAAAGACTGGATTGGAATACAACAATTTGAAATTCATGAAACTGGAAAAACGTTGGGGAAGTTGTACACCAGCAAATACCATTATCATAAACTACAACGCTATCAAACTTCCGTTTTCATTGATTGAATATTTGGTGGTGCACGAATTGGTGCACACGAAGATAAAAAGTCATTCAAAAGAATTCTGGGCTGAGTTATCGAAGTACATTGTGAATTGGAAAGAATTGGATGAGAAAATGTATGGGATGAAGTTGTGAGGGAATAATTTAGAAAACATGAAAATCAAAAAACTATATTATCAATATTATGAATCAATGGGAGATGTTTTCAACCTTGAATTCAAAGATGATAAATTAGGCTATTCTTATTTAGGATTTAGAGGTTCGATTGAAAAAATGATTGACCCAATAGTGGATGAAGATACTGATTGGGATGAGGTAATTGTAAAGTTTGATTCAATACCAGATGATAATATTAAATTCACATCTAAGCAACTAAAAAGGTTTACAACTTTCATCAAAACCAATTGTTTAGATTGGAAAAAGAAGTATGAGTTGGGTGGTATTGTACATGATGGTACAATGTGGGAAGTAAACATACAAATAGACGATGTTAAATTGAAATCAGAAGGACATATCCTTTTTCCAGATAATTTTAAAGAGTTTACTTATGAATTATCGTTGTTGACAGGTGGGAAGATGTTTGATAATGAGATTTGAAATTTTTCTGGATTAATAGCAATCAGAAAATTGAAATCAAACAAAATTGAATCTTTAAACTTTAAGTTAAGCCAATGAAAATAATTAGTACTCTTATAAGTTTTATTTATTACATGTGGATTTTCATATCCTCATTCATCTTAGTCTTCTTAATCGGTGTCTTTATTTGGGTTAAAACGAAAGAGCAATTTTACTTATACCTTTTTGGTTTTATCGGAACAGTAGTTGGTTTGTATTTCATAAAACGCATTCTCAAAAAGGTGGAGCTATTAACTTTATGGGAAAACTATACTCAAATAAAAAGTTTATTGAAAATGATGGGATGAAATAAAATATAATTTGCAATATGGAGTCAAGAGAATTTAATTTTAAACTCCCAATAAACTCCTTTTAATTGAAGATTATTATTTCTATTGGAAGATGGGAAAAGCCTTAATCATTTCAATGTTTTTGTGACGAATACTTTTGAAATGGTAACGATAAGTCTAAAATAGATTACTTAAAATAAATAGCAATCATTATGTGAAATGATTAAATTAAATTCGAATTATTAAATTAAATAAACGATTATGTTATAAATGCCTTTTTCCTGTGCTTTTTTTAAAAAAAAGAAGTAATTTTACATCAACTTAGTTAACTTCAAAATTGATATTTCAAAAACCATCTATATTATTCATTTTCTTTGTTTGCTGTTTTTACTTTTCAAATGTAAAAGCTCAATGTGATGTAACAATTAATCCTTCTAGTACATCTATCTGCAATGGTAATTCTGTTACTCTTGTTGCATCAGGTAATAATAGCACATGGGAATGGACGCCTAGTAGCGGGTTAAATATTACATCAGGAAATACCGTTATAGCATCACCATCAACAACAACTACTTATAGTGTAACAAGAACATGTGATAATAATGAAACTGCTACAGAAACTGTGACGGTTAATGTAACTCAACTAAACGTAAATGCTGGAACAGATATTTTAGTTTGTAAAGGTAATCCAATTAGCTTAACATCTATTGTTTCGGGAAATGGAAGTGAATCTGTCGTTTATAGTTGGGCAGGCCCTAATGGATATAGCAGTAGTTCGTCTTCTCCTACAATTGCTAATTCGACAATTGCTCGCTCTGGAAATTATACAGTAACCGCAACAGCAGGAGTATGTCAAGATAATGATGTGGTTAATGTTATTGTTGCAGAGCCGAAAATACAATCTCTTAATGGTTCGGAAGTTACAAGTTTTACTAAATGTAATGAACCAAGTTGGACGTTTATGTTTAATTTGGCATCACAAACTTATGAATCAAGCATAGTAGATTACACAATTAATTGGGGGGACAATACATCAGGAACCTTTACTACAGATTTAAATCCTATTTCTCATACATATGCAATTGGATTTTATACGATGTCTATTCAGATGAATTTGACCAATGGTTGTAGCGTTAGCAGGACATACCCTGTTTTTGTAGGAAGTTCGCCTGCGGCTGCTACCTTAGCAATTCAAGAAAATCAAGCGAATGGATGTGCTCCTCACTCTACAAAATGGAACTTAACAATCCCTACTACAAATGTAGTTGGAACTAATTATTCATTTGATTGGGGAGACGGTACAAGCTTTAATTACGTTCATGGGGACCCTGTTCCATCTGACTGGGTTGAAACAACTACAACTGGAAATTATGTATTGACTCATATCTATACTTTATCATCATGTGGTTCTAGTGTTACTCTAGGTGGGGTAACATATTCTAATACTTATCAGCCCGTTGTTGTTACTCAGAACCCATGTTCCGTTACACCTCAACCATCAGGAACAGGTTTAGTAACTGTAGGGTTAGGGCCAACAGCTAGTTTTACACCAAATAATAATGATACTTCACCAATAAAACAATGTACAGGGTTGCCATTAGAACTTAATAATACATCAGATTTTGGTCTTACTCTACCTACTTCAAATGGGGCAACATGTATTAACACATCTCCTTACTATTGGACGATTACACCATCAACACCAGGTCTTTGGACTGCATTAGGACTAGGGAGTAATAACGGAGACGTTAATGGCACAGAAAATTGGTCTGTTGGCTCAATGACTCCGACAGTTACTTTTAATGTACCTGGTGAATATGTAATTACATTAAGAGTTAAAAATACATGTGGCGATAGCTATTTTTCACAAACTTTTTGTGCTGAATCAAAAGTAACTCCTTTATCAGTACTAGATCCATTGATGGGGTGTAGTCCCTTAATTGTTAATGCGAACTCCAACGCTACAAATACTAATGTGTCATGTTCGCCAATAACATATCTGTGGAACATTAATTATGCAGATAATTATTGTGGAACATCATCAGAAATTAGTTATTTAAATGGAACTACTTTAAATTCTCCAAACCCTACATTTCAATTCAATAATGCAGGGGATTATGATGTTTCACTAACAACAACTAATGAGTGTGGGAGTTTAACTTCAGCAATACAAACTATTGGAGTAAAGCAACCACCATCAGCTTCAATTACTCCAATTGAAAGTAACTGTGGTCAAGTAATAACTACTCCATCAGCAACAATCAGTAACTGTGGTATAAATACACCAACTTATTTGTGGGAGTTTGATGGTGGATCACCTTCAAGTTCTACATCATTAAATCCTGGTAGTGTAAGCTTTTCAACAGTAGGTACTCATGTCGTATCACTTGCTGTTTCAAACGAATGTGGAACCACTAGTACTTCTACTACTTTTAACATTACTCAACAACCTATAGCAAATGCTGGATCAAATGTAAGCATATGTATCGGTCAAGCTACAACTCTTTCTGGTTCAGCTACTTTTGGAAGCCCTGATTATAGTTATAGTTGGACAAGTAATATTTCAGGGTTTACTTCTTCTTTACAAAACCCAGAAGTATCTCCTACAGTTACTACAATTTACACACTAACAGTTACTGATGCTAACAATTGTACAGATACAGAAACAGTAACTGTTACTGTAAATAGTTTACCTACAATAACGGTTAACAACTCTACAATTTGTGAAGGAAAGTCAGCTACTTTAACAGCAACTGGTGGAGATACTTATTTATGGTCTCCTGGGACTAATCTTTCTGCAACTTCTGGTTCAAGTGTTACTGCAAGTCCAACAAATGAAATAACTTATACAGTAACAGGTACAAACTCTACAACAGGATGTTCAAATTCTACCTTAAGTACTATTACTATAAACCCTCTTCCTTTTGTTGATGCTGGACCTAGTATTATTCTTTGTAATCAACCAATTGAAAATACATTAATGGACTTTAGTCCTGCAACGGGAGGAATTTGGACTGGAACAGGAGTTTCTTCTGCTGGTGTTTTCACACCATCAACCACTGGTAGTTTTATTTTAACTTATTCATATACAAATCCATCTAATTCATGTGTTAATTCAGACACGATGAAAGTAACTGTAGTTGCTCCAGAAGTTGCTAATGCAGGTACAGGTTTCACTAACTGTTTGAATGATCCAGATGTCACTCTGACTGGGTTTTATCCAGCAACTGGAGGTTCATGGTCTGGAACAGGTGTTACAGGTAACATTTTTAAACCTTCGACTGTTGGAAGTTACAATCTTACATATACCTTCGGTTCGGGCACATGTTTAAGTAGTGATACAATTCATGTTAAAGTAAATGCATTACCAGTTGTTAGTTCGACATCACAAACAATTTGTAGTGGTCAATCAGCAAATTTAACTGCAAGTGGAGGAGATTCTTACATTTGGACTTCTCCAAACTCAGCTAGTAATCCACTAACAATCTCTCCGACCATTACAACAAGTTACATTGTGACCGGGAAAACTCAAACTACAGGTTGTACAAATACCGCAACAGGTATTGTAACAGTGAATCCATTGCCAGTATTAAATGAAGTAGCAGATGTTGAATTGTGTAATCAGCCGATAGGATATCAATTAATTGGATTTACTCCAGGCGGAACATGGAGTGGTTCTAGAATTACTTCCGGAGGTGAATTTACTCCAAATGGAGTTGGTGACTTTGATGTTGTTTATACACTATCAGATATAAATAATTGTACAAATGAAGATTTTGTTACTATTTCAGTTATAGACCCAACACTTTCAGACGCAGGAGAGGATAAAGAAATTTGTTTGAATGAGCCTGATTTCCAATTATCAGGATCGCCTTCTGGAGGAACTTGGAGCGGTTTAGGAGTTACGACAGGAGGACTATTTACACCTTCTCAAGTTGGAGATTTTGAGTTGACATATTCTTTTGGTTCTGGGACATGTTTAACTAGGGATACAATGATATTTAAAGTGAAAGCTTTACCTAGTTTAATAATCACAAATTCATCAGATATTTGTATCAATGATAGTATATTATTGTCTATTTCAGGGGCACATTTGTATAATTGGTCTCCTTTATCGAATTTAGATTCCATTTCAACTAACCAAGTATTAGTCTATCCAACAACAACAACTTCATACAATGTTTTAGCTTTAGACACACTAACAGGATGTGAAAATTCTATTTCTACTACTATAACAGTTAACCCTTTACCGATTTTAAATGAGGTAGCAGATATTGACTTGTGTAATCAGCCGATTGCTTATCAAATATCAGGTCATACTCCTGGTGGTAATTGGTCAGGTTTTGGAATCACAGCTGGTGGACAATTTACTCCAAATGGTGAAGGTATATTTGAAGTTGTTTATTCACTATCAGATATAAATAGTTGTATCAATTCAGATACCGTTAACATAACGGTTGTTGCGCCAACACAAGCTGATGCAGGGGTAGATACATCGTTATGTTTTAACGATGATTTACTACAATTATTAGGACAACCATCATTAGGTTCATGGAGTGGTTCTAATTTAGTTTCAAATACAGGTATTTTTACACCATCACAATCTGGAGTTTATCAATTGATCTATTCAACTGGTAGTGGTACATGTTTAACTAGAGATACAATGAGTTTAACTGTAAACACTTTACCAATAGTTGATGCAGGTGAAGATTTACTTTTTTGTGAAGCAGATTCTACTATTACTTTAAATGGTGCACCTGTGAATGGTTATTGGACAGGTAGTGGAGTTATAGATTCTTTAGGAGGTGTTGTATCACTTTCTCAAATAAATATAGGTATAAATACTCTAACGTATTGGTATCAAGATCCCATTACAACTTGTGAAAATAAAGATAGTTTAACTATTCAAGCAAACCCATTGCCGATTGTAGACTTTATTTTAGATTCAGTAATTTGTTTAGATGTAGACTATTTAATTCAAAATACATCTGTTTATGAAAATAGTTCAACTTGGAACTTTGGTAATGGAGAAAATTCAATTGAGAAAAACCCAGTAGTAAATTATAACTTAATAGGATTTTACGATGTTAAATTAATTGTATCCACAGAATATGGATGTATCGATTCACTATCAAAATCAATAGAGGTGAGGGAGCCGCCTCGAGCATTTTTTACACCTTCAAGTGATTCGATTTGTGCTCCTGCTTTTGTGGATTTTGAAAACTTTTCAATTGGTGTCGAAAATTCTTATGATTGGGATTTTGGAAACGGTGAATTGTCTCAATTAACAGATCCTCAGCAAATTTTCTTTGAACAAGGCTATCTAGCAGACACTTCCTATTTTATAAGTTTAACCGCAACAAATCTTTGTGGTCAAAGTGAATACATTGATACGATTAAAGTAATGCCTTTACCGATTTCCGTTTTTGGCTCCGATTATAATGAAGGATGCTCTCCTTTAAAGATAAATTTTGTAAATAATTCTAGAGGATTACCAGATGACTATATATGGGATTTTGGAGATAATTTTACAGATAATGATACAAGTAAAATAGTAGAGCATGTTTTTGTTACCACTGTTGATACAATTTTCACAATATCTTTGATAACTCAAAACGAATGTGGTTCAGATACTTCATTCTATGATATAGAAGTTCATCCTAATACTGTTACCTCTTTCTTTAATACCAATAATACTTCAGGATGTAGCCCATTATTAGTTGATTTTACTCAGTTGTCAACTGGGGGTACAGTTTTTAATTGGACATTTGGTGATGGTAATGTTTCATCATCAAACAATCCATCTCATACTTTTACAACTCCAGGAGTTTATGAGATTACTCTATACGTTAACAATGGTTGTAGTTTTGATACTTCCTATGCTTCAGTAGAAGTATATCCTAAACCGGTTATAGACTTTACATTTGTTGAAGATTCATTATGTATTAACAAAGATTATTATTTCATCAATCAATCTATTGATGTTAGTGGGTTTGAATGGGACTTTGGGGGGAATATTTTTTCTTCACTCACTAATCCAATAATTAGTTTTGATACATCAGGAATACATCAAGTTGAATTGAAAGGTGTTTCTAATACTTATGGTTGTATAGATTCAATAACGAAGAATGTTTATGTAAAACCTTACCCGATAGCTAATTTTTTCTTTGATTCAGCAGTAGGGTGTATTCCGTTTTTTCCTGTTATTAATAATACAAGTGTTGGCTCTTCATTTTATTCATGGGATTTAGGGAACGGTAGTAATTCAGTAAATAATCAACCCTCTTCAGGTTACTACGAAGAAGGTTATTATGACATTTCATTAATGGTTGAAAATAATGAAGGATGCTTTGATTCAATTAAAAAGACCTTAAGGGTTTTACCAAAACCTACTTCAGATTTTGATTATACAACTTCAGATAAATGTTACCTTCCATTGAAGGTTTATACTGAAAATTTATCTATTGATGCTATTGCATATAAATGGGATTTTGGAAATGGGCATATTTCCTTATATGATAATGATTCATCAAGTTATGCTTCATCGGGTGATAGGCAAATTTCATTAGTTGCATTTAATTCCTATACCTGTTCAGATACAATTGTAAAACCTATAACGGTTAATGAGCCTTTATCAATTGAATTATCAATAGATGATTTAGACTATTGTCAATATGATTATGGTGTGTTAAATGCAAATATGAATTTTGGAGATTCTGTAAATTGGTTTTTAAATGGCACATTAATAGGTAATAGCAATCCTTTATATTTAAATTATAATGATTCAGGGACTTTACCTGTTCAAGTTATTTTGTATGGAAACGAAGGATGCTCAGATACTTCAGATATAGCTCAAATAAAAGTTTACCCTAAACCTGTAGCAGATTTTTCATACTATAATGTGAAAATTGATAATAAACCAAATGGGACAATTCAATTTTCAAACTCTTCTGAGTTTTCTGATTCTTTTTTATGGAATTTTGGTGATGGTCAATACTCTAATGAGATTAACCCGATTCATAGGTATTTATCAAATGAGAATCAATATGTAACCCTATACGCAATAAATGATTTCGGTTGTAGAGATACAGTAAGAAAATTAATTGATATAGATTTTTATTTTGGGCTTTCAGTTCCTTTAACTATGTATCCTGAGCATTCAAAACATGATGTAGCTAATTTTGTTCCTAAAGGCGTTGGTTTAGAAGAATATGAAATTTGGTTGTTTGATGCATGGGGTAATCTAATTTGGTATTCAAATGAAATCGATGATAACGGAAGGCCAACAGGTTTTTGGAATGGAAATTACACTGGTAAAAGTATTCTCAATAATGAAGGAAATGGAACAAGTGTTCAACAAGATGTTTATGTATGGAAAGTAAGAGCACAGTTTAGAAATGGAGTAGTTTGGTCTGGAAATGATTTTCAAAATAAAAAGAATATGCCAACAGGTACATTAACAGTTATCAGATGATGAGATACATTATAATAATATTTATTGCATTTGTTTCTAAAAATGGATTTTCTCAAGATCCAAATTTTAGTCAATTTTATAATGTCCCTGTATATTACAATCCAGCTATGAATGCAATGGATAATGGATTAACAATTACAAGTCACAATAGAATGTTGTGGAGTTTAATTCCAAATCAATTAAACACTTATCTTATATCAGCAGAAATAGAGTCTATCGGACCATTTAATGTAGGAGGTTTAGTTATGAGTAATACTGAAGGACAAGCTAATTTGAAAACGAATGCTGGTTATTTTAATTTTTCTTTTACACCTCCTAATTTGGAACAAAAAAGATATAAATTTCAATTTGGTACATCAATAGGTGTTTTGAATAAAACCATTAATAGTGATAATTTTGTGTTCTCTGACCAATTAGATGAAGTTTATGGGAAAGTTCATACTTCTAGTTTTGAAAATAATACCAATTCATTTTACGCATTAGATTTAAAATTTGGTGCTGTAGTAAGGAACTTTTTTATTTTGAAAAGTGATACAAAACGTTATAAATATTTAATTACATATGGGGTAGCTTTCAAGCCTATGTGGGGACGACAAGCATTTGTAGACCCAAATTTACGTAATCAAAGGAAGTGGACTTTTCATACAGACCATAAATTTATGAATGACTCTAAAACAAAGGTTTATACTGCTTCATTCATCTATGAAATACAACAACCTTTTCAAACATTTACTTTTGGTTTCAGATACAGACTACCTATTAGTCAAGAAGCAAACTCACATAAAATGATTTTTGGAACTTACTACCGAAATAGATTTAATTCTAAAATTAAAGATTCAGATGCTATTATATTTACATTAGGATCTGATATCTTTTATGGTCAAAATCAAAGAAAAATTAAAATTTACTATAGTTACGATTTAACAATTTCTCAATTGAATAATAATAGTAGTGGTGGAAGTCATGAGTTAGGTCTTCAAATGAATTTTGATGATTTAATCTTTTTAAAGGCTAAAGCTTCGAGGAATTTTAAACAGAGAATGCATAAATGCCCTTCTGATTTGTGAGTTTAATATATGAAATCATTTTACTTCAATCGTATTCTTGCTTTGAACAGTTGATTTATATTATTTTTGAGATTTAAAACAAAATTGTAGAATATTAATAATTATGAAGAATAATATAAAATATTTAAGAGGTTGGTTAAGTGTTCTAATCATATTACTTGGCTTACTTTCTTTTAGTAGTATAAATGATTCAGTTTCTAAAGATAAAATTACAACTGAATATAATTGTAAATATGGACAATGTCATGCTATAGCTAAAAGCACTAAGGCAAGATGTAAACATTGCGTTTCTAATAGTGGTGATAGGAATTGCTGGCAACATAAATAGAATTAATTCTATAGTTCCATTATCTACTAATTGCTTTAGTCGTACAAAAAGATGAAAAATTATTTAAAAAAAACAGCGAAGCCCTCTTGGCTTCTTATTTTTACACAATTGTCTGTTTTATATGTGTTTTTTTTTGAGTTGTTTTGTCGTAAATGTAGTATGTTTTTGCGACAAAATTATTTTTATTGACACAAAAACTCACTATGCACTAAAAGGTCTCATTTCTAATAACTGTTAATTTGATGGTTGGATTTAGTGTGAAAACTTTAGTTCGATTATTGATAATCAAATTATTAATAATCGAACTGAGGTTATTATTATTCAATTAATTCCATCGCTAATAGATGGTATCCTGAAAAGCCTTCAGGATACCCATTTTCAGAACTTTCAGCTGTAATTATTTGTTTTACTTTGTAAGTAACTTTAAACTTCATTTTCATAAATTCTTGTTTAACATATAGGATTTCATACTCATTTGGAGACATATACAAATCAATAATTTTATTGTCAAACGATTCAATCTGAATACTTTCTCCTTTAAAGTTTTTAAAAACTAGAACTGGAGATCCATCTGCATCAAAATTATCAAACAATGTTAATATTTCAGTAATCACTTCTTTATTACTTGATTTACTTTTTTCTGTTAAATCAGATTTTTTCAACCATCCATTTGTTACTTTGCCTTTATATTCAAAATTCGTATATATGAATTCTTCATTTTCATCAAACTCTTCGCCTGTATCAATAACTTCTTGCCCTGAAACTATAAAAGATTTTAATTTAGAATCTACGTTTGGTTCTGAATAGAAGTAAGCTTTTTTAACAATTGCTGTATATGTAGAATATGCTTTTGCCATTCCTTCATTTTCAGTATTGTCTAAAACTTCTGCATTTTGAACTGAATTATCTATTTCTTCAACTTGATTATTATCCTCTGTTTCACCAGAATTGTTTGAATTTTTATTGTTTCCACTTCTTTTATTTAGTACTATAGTTAAATCACTTATCTTTTTTGATAATTCAACTTTTTCATTTGTCCAAAAAACAGTATAACTAAGCTTCGAGTTTTCGATTTCTAACTCACTATTATGATTAATTGAGGCTATTAATTCAGTAGGAGTAAGCATCGAATTTTCGATTTCACTTAATAATTTTTTATCAAATGAATTTTGTAATTCATTTGAGTTTAAATCCATGATGAAAAAAGTGAAATCAATATTATTGATTGTGTCTTTTTTAGTCCATTCTATAAATTCAGTGAGTATTTTTTCTTTTTCAAAATTTTGAAGATGTAAATATTTTGCATCTGAAATTGGTTTTAAGAGTATAAAATATACTATTGTAAATAATAAACCAATTAGAAGAATTATAATGGAAAAACTAATTTGCCATGTCTTAAAGAATTTACCTATTTTACTCGGTTTTTCCTTGAACCCTTCTTCAATCGCAGTAGTTATTTCATTTAGTTTTACTTTTTCGCTCGATTCGTATTCCCCATCAGCTTTAGCTATCAAATTAACGATTTTTGATTTTGCTTCATTAGCTCTCTCTTTACTTGAGAAATAGGCATTCAATGGTGAAATTTTAGGTAGCGAATTTGAAGACATTAAACCAAATAATTCTCCCTTTTCTTTATTTGTAAACCCATGTAAACCCGTTATTGTTTGAGCTAATATCTTTTTTTCACTCTCTTCAATAATTCCATCCGCTTTCGCCATATGAACCATTAAAAACATTTCATGTTTTCTATCTATTTTATCTTTATATGTTTTTGTAGTAAATGCTTTTTTCCATAATTCGTTGAATTTATTCTTAAAGCTTTCTTGTTCTTCTGCAACAGAAGTTGGATTACTATGAAAACATACCTCTTTATCTTTATCAATACTTATCACCGAAACATCATGGTATGTGGCCGATAAAATGTGGTTATAATTTATCGTTGCACATGGAACTCCTTCAAAATACAATTCTTCAGTTAATAATTTAGGATATTTATCTTTACTGACATTAACTTTATTCATGGCTTTTATAGAAGCTAAAGAACTGAATTCATTATAATTTTCGATATTTTCGCTGTTTAAATTCTTGTATGTTAATTCAGCTTGAGTAGAAGAATCAACATGCTTTTTAATTGTTTGAACACCAAAATTTGGAAATTCAATAATTGAACCGTCAGTATAAATTAATTCTGTAGCATCTACTTTAATTTCTGTTTCTATATACGAGATTGAAGCCAATTCTCCTGCTGTTTCACAAGTTTCACAGTCAACTTTACCATAGCGATTGTCTTGGTGATCTCCATAACAAGTTTTACATTCAATTTTACCGTCACCTTCACATTTATCACAAGTGATTTTTCCTGAAGAGCTACATTTTTTACACTTTATTATTCCAGAACCTCCACAGTATTCATTTCCTGCTGCTTTTTTTACAACAGCAGACATTCCACTTGTTGCAGCACCTAGAATACCGCTTCCTTTTCCATAATTTACGGAGCTACATTTTCGCTCTCCTGATCCATTACATTGTTTACATTTTGCGTGTATTGAATCGCTCTGCTTATCTCGACCACTACCTGAACAAAAAGAGCACTTCAAAGCACCACGACCATTACAACTTGGACAAGTATATTGACCTTGAGCATTACAGTCATCACAATCTAATTTACCTGTAGTTCTACATTTACTACAATCATAAATATGCTTACCACTACACTCATGTTCAGTACATGTATTATACATATCTCCTTCACATGTATTACAAGTGCAACGATTCGTATCATTTGGGATATAATAGAGTGGTTGATTTAATTTAATCGTGTTATTTTCTGTTGCTATTTTTAATTCACTAAAAACAAGATTTTTACCGATGTATTTAGGGTTATCAATTGGAAGTTTTCCTTTTGATTTGACTTTTTCAATAATGCTGTCATTTTCTAAAACTATTATTTCTCCATTATTTTTAATATTTCTTTCAAAATCATTTACTAACTCTTTAAACAATGGGAATTTTAAAATTTTAGGAACTCTATTATACGAAATTGAACTGTATTTCACATAAAAATATGTTTTTCGTTCTTCATTTTCAATTAACATTTGATCGAAACGAGTAGAGTCTATAGTTTTAATTCTATCAATCAATGTCTCTTTTGAGATGTTTTCAGCGTTTTTAAGTCTTAAATCAGTTTTTTCTTTCATAATAGGCTAAGTTATTTTAAATTATTTAGTTTTCTTTAATCCTTTTTTGTATTAGTTTATACACTACACCATAACAAGTTTAAATAGTAATCTCATGAAATTTTTAATTTAAACTAATTTATAATAAGTGACATGTAGAATTTTAGTATTTATTTAAGTAGAATAAGTTAAATTTTTTATTAGAATTGAGTTATTCTAATAGTACAGTAAATCTAAACAAAAAAATCAGATATTTAAGCTGTTAATTTTAGAGAAAGAAATATTTCATTTTTTTAAAAGTTTTTCTGTAACCTCTAAATTTTAATAATCCAAAAACCGTTTTAAGTCCTTTACGAAGTTTGACTTAATATAATCGGAGATCACAAAAGCCTTTCTTCGGAAAGGCTTTTTTTTATTTTACAAAAAAATACTTAAATACGCCTTATCAAAATACTTTTCATTAAAGTTTTAAAGAAAAATTAAATTATTTTTTCATTGTAAAACTCTTGAAAACACTTTGATAATCATTCTCCATATTTTTCAAATCATGAAGAACAGATGTACTATTCTTTTTTAAAAACTCTTTCATAATTAACCTACTAAAATCTTCTTTGTTTTGAAATAAGTCTTTCAACAAAAATTCTGAGTCATCTCTATTCAACAACATTAAATTCATAAAATCTTCTGAAACTGCAAGTCGCATTGAAACCAATAAAATATCGTTATACTTTTGTATTAATTCTTTTATTTTATCTTCTTGTTCAACAGTCATTTTAATGTTTATTTAAAGATTTGAAGTTAATCAATCTTGTAATACCTCAAAATAAAAGTTCTTAACACACACCTCCAATCAACTAAAAAACAACACCTTAATTAGAAAATCAAGTTTTCAACATTAGTTTTTTTTGATACCCCCAGAATTAACAGAACTTAAACGTAAATAGTTTATGTTGTACTACTACCATATTTGTAATCTAAAATAGATAAGACATGAAAAAAATAGACACATCATTAGATTTTATAGAATTCAACAATATGGTAAAACAAAAACATGGAGACTTTTACACAAAACAAGTTGACCTTTTCTTTGAAAGAGCCATGATAAACTCTCAAAACAAGCTTTATCATTCAGCTATTCAAGATTGTAAATTTGCACTAGCTTTAAACGAATTCTCCTCCAATCCAATCAATAAACATTATTTAATTGGATATATTTCTCAACTATACTGTGATTTGAATCAAATGGAGAATGCAATGTATTATTATCAACTTGGAATAGACCAATTAGAAACCAGTTGTGATAATTATAAGAACGATTTAAACCTATATAACAACCTGAGAGAACATATTGATTTCGAAAGTTGGAAAGTAGCTTGAGAATGATTCGAAAAAGTAAATGACTAGATATACAAACAATTTTATTGAATAAAAGATGTTTATTTTAGAATTTCACATTAGTCATCAATAATAAATCTAGATCAAATGAATGCATGATGTAGGAAAAAGTAGTAGGCTTATATTAATTCCAATATATAATTTAGTTCTTGCTGTTACAGAAGGTGACACAGTTTATTGAACACTCCCAGAAAAAGAAAAAGAAGCATAATTTTATACACCTCTCATTCAAAGATATTGAATGAGAGGTATATATTTTATAAAATGACTACCCCACACTATTAAACCTCACAGGATCTAACTTCAACAAGTTCGCTTTATCTTTTAATTGAGACATTTCTTTTTGTAAAATCGAACGATAAAAAGATTTATTTGTTGAGATTTTAAACTTTCTATATTCTTCGAAAAGTGATTTAACATCTGTTTGATTCAATGTTGTTTTTTGAGTTAAGACTGATGCCATTTGAACCAATAACTCCTTTTCCTGTAAAAGTGTTTTAGTTGCTAAATCTTTTGCTTGGAGTAAAACTTCTTGGATCTGAACTTCAATTTTACGGATGTTATGAATTACATGTGAACTATCGTCTGGTGCTTTAGAAAAACATGCAATCGTATCTCCAAAGCCATACTTCTTGATGTATTTAGAAGCTATCTCAGTCGCTTCTGTTAAATCCGAACCTGCTCCTGAAGTAATGTTTTCTTTTCCGAAAAGAATTTCCTCTGCAATATATCCTCCCAATAAAGTAGATAATTTAGGTATGAATTCATTTTTACTGAAAAAATTGTGTTCATTTTTAGAATACACGAACCCATTTGCATCAAAATCAGCTGTTACTGACATTACTTTTTCAGGGATTTTATGCATTAAAGCACCACAAAGAATAGCGTGACCAGACTCGTGAACTGCAACTATCGTTTGTAATTCGTCATTCCTGTTTTTACGTAAATTATTCAAGTTAAGACTTAAGGTTAGTTCTTTTGATGAAACACATTTTTCGTCCTTGTAATAATTACATTTTAATACTGATGCATCACATTCAAACTCAATTTTAGTTACCTTCTGGTTTACTTCTACTAACTCTGAAATGAAGTAGTTTAACTTACTTTTAAATAGTTGTTGATTCGTTGTGAAAATTGGTCGAACTCCTTGAACGGGGTAAACCCCTTCATTGTACAATAATTCAATCAAAGAATCTTTCACTTCTATTTTAACCGATAACGTTTCAGCCAACTTATCCAAAAAACGATTCACATCTTGACGAATGATTTGGGTATAAGCGGCTCTATTTAAGGCTGGATAAATGATATGAATATTTCCTAAACGTGCGATTTGCTCATCTCTAAAACGTGACCTTAATTCTGATTTAATTTTAGGAATTTTAATCTTTAAAGACTCCTCATGAAATTCATCTGCATCAATATCTGGTGAGAAATTTCCACTCATAGTAAAAGCCTCATCCAGATTCCCCATAATCACAATCAAAGCCTTTGAAAAATGTTTAACCGCAGGCCTTCTTGCTAATTTTAAAACGCGTTCTAAAAGCAATACACTTTCTACTCCATCTAATTTTAAAAGAACTTCGCTCAATTCTTTTTCAAGCACAATTTTCATTTCTTCACCAGCATAATGAATAATGTCTTTATAATATTTCTTTGGAATGAAATAAAGCGGTTCATTCTCTTCTCTATCAATGTTCATCTCATTACAAAAAAGTTCTTCATTTGATTTTACAATTCCACGTTCAATAATTATATTTTCTTTTAATAATGATTTAAGCTTAACAATAGCATTCTCAAAACTATAAATACCCGGTTTCCAATCGTAATAATTCATTTTACCACTATCAATTAAATCCCAAACTTTTCGATTCACATCAGTTTCGACCTCTTCTTTTACACCACCAACATTTTTAAGTGTTCGAGCATGCTGAAATTCATCTAATGCAATAATTACTGGTTCATCTTGTCTGTTCTCGCATAAATCATCAATCTTATTGTAAAAAGACATTGTACTTGATTTTTCTCCTAAATCAAAACGATAGAATTTCTCGCCAAAATGAATTAATTGAGCTAATCGAGTAATTAAGGAGGTCTTCCCTACTCCTGTTAATCCCCAAAGGTTAATAATTAATGGTTTGTCTTGTAAGAAATTCAAGGTGTACCAGGAACTAACCACATCTACTACCTCATCGATAATTGAATCAATACCAATAAATTCTTTTTTTAACTGAATTTTTGCGTTTTCCAAAATTTCTTTCTTTTCTAAGAAAGTACTTCTTAATGTTTCTAATGATGTTTCCATTTTAATGTTTTTAATGATTATGATACAAAAATCGGGAGTTGCTACGCCAAGAAGTGGCTGGGTTAAAAAAATCAAGAAAAAATTTACTTAAACTAAAATTACACTAAGCCATCCCTTGGCTTTTCCGACCTCTACTTTCGTTGGAAAATGATCCAAATGGAAAACTATAAAAAATCAAAATCATCAAATAGACCTTTGCACATATTTGAAATAATTCAAGTATTATATCCTGAGTTACATAGACGGATGATGGAAACAATAAATAAAGATGATCCAGCTTTAAAAAGAACATTAAACGATATAGAAAAATTAAAAAAGAAGCCTTGGTGACATATTAGAGTAACATTTAAAAACTATTTTACTTTTTGGCATCGCCCCAAAAAGAGAGAAAGAGAAGCTTTCGAAGAAAAAAACTCTAGCGCTGAACAAATTCAATTACCCATTTACTTTCAATATCTAAATTTCAAAAACTCGCTCTGATTTGTAAATCAAAGCTCAAACAGTTCGAAATTTTAAGATACTATCAAGTAATGGGTACCAATTAAATTTCTTAGGCGCAATCCCCACTCTTCAGTTATTAATTAATCGTAAGAATTAAAAACAAAAACTAACGTCACCTCTTGACTACGTCAATGTATAATTTTAAAGAAAAATGGAAAAGAAATCAAATCCCGTTAAAGCAAATCGATTTAAGAACCAAATAAATCCGAATGAGTTTGGAAGAGTTCCACCGCAAGCAATTGACTTTGAAAAAGCTGTTATTGGTTCATTACTTTTAAATAGTCAAACGATTGATGAAGTTATTACAATCCTGAATAAAGATTCTTTTTACGAAACAAAACATCAATATATTTTTAGTGCAATATTTGAATTATTTAAGTCAAGGAAACCAATTGATTTATTGACCGTTTCGCAAGAACTTAAAAAAAATCATGAATTAGAAATTGCTGGAGGAGCTGCTTACCTTGCTCAACTAACAAGTAAAATTGCATCTACTGCCAATGTAGAATATCACGCTCGAATTGTTTCCGAGAAATATATACAACGTGAAATCATTCGCTTATCATCTGAGTTATTAAGTGAGGCTTTTTCTGAAGGTGCAGATATTTTTGATTTAATTAATAATGTCGAAGCTGGTCTTTTTGAAATTACTTCTAAAAATATAAAGAAGAATGCTGATGAAATGCGTGACTTAGTTTATCAATCTATACTTGAAATTGAAGAAGCAAGAAATAATCCTGATGGTATATCTGGTATTCCTACTGGTCTTTTTGAGTTAGATAAAATTACTGCTGGTTGGCAACGTTCTGATATGATTGTTATAGCAGCTCGACCTGCAATGGGTAAAACTGCTTTTGTACTATCAATGGCAAGAAATATTGCTGTAGATTTTAATAAAGGTGTCGCTTTTTTCTCCTTAGAAATGTCCTCTATACAACTTACTAAACGTTTGATATCAAGTGAAACACTAATTAAAAGTGATCAGTTAAGAACTGGTAAATTGGCTGACTTTGAAATGCAAAAACTACATTTTAAGATTAAAAAGTTAATAGATGCCCCTATTTACATAGACGATACTCCTGGTATTAGTATTTTTGATTTTAGAGCAAAATGTAGAAGACTTAAAAGCACCAAGAACATTGAAATAATCATAATTGATTACCTTCAACTTATGACTGGTGGTCCACAAAAAGGAAACACTAATAGAGAGCAAGAAATTTCTCTAATTTCAAGAACCATAAAAGAAATTGCTAAAGAATTAAATATACCAATTATTGCTTTGGCTCAACTAAGTCGTTCTGTAGAACAAAGAGGTGGCGAAAAAAGGCCGATTATGTCAGATTTAAGAGAGTCTGGTTCAATAGAACAAGATGCAGATATCGTATCTTTTCTTTATCGACCAGAATATTATGGCTTTAATCAAAGAGAAGATGGTCAATCTAATGCTAAAGTTGCTGAAATTATGATTGAAAAACATCGTAATGGAAGTACAGGAGTTGTTAGGTTAAAATTTGAAGGTGATTTCACCTTATTTACAAATATAGATGACTATCAAGAAGATGCTCCTAAGAACAACATGATTTCAGCTGATGGATCTTTTGAAACCTACACTATACCGAGTAAAATGAATGAAGACAATGAAGATTCTTCAGATTTTGACATCAATAATATGGATACTCCTTTTTAGAAAACAAAAAACCGAAGTATCCATTTAGAATACTTCGGTTTTACCTATTACCTAATATCAACTAATAATTCTCTAAAGTCTTAGTTAATTTATTCTTTATTTCTTTCATCAAAGATTCTGGTTGAATGACAGTTAAATTTTCTGCTAAAGAAATCAATTCCATTACAAAATCAAAAGTGATGTGAAGCGTTAAACTAATTCTTAATTCTTTATCATTATCAACTAATACCTTTTGGGTTGAATGAAGTGGTAATGATTTAATGTATTTACCCTGAAAAGGTTTTAGCGACAAAATAATTTCTTCAGGTTTATCTGTTAAATCATCAGGAGTAATAATTCCAAAGCAATATTTGAAATGATTTTCAACATTATATGTATCATCACTTTTAAAATGTCGACTTGAAATGTTTAAATCTGATAATCTATCAAGAGCGAAAATTTTAATTCTTTCGTCTTTATCATCTTTCGCAATTAAATACCACCTGTTTTTGAATTCTTTTAAAGCAAACGGTTCAACAGTTCGTTCGGTAGGTGTTTCGTCCCAAAACTTATAATAGGTATACGAAATCTTAAATTTATTTTTGATTGCATGTACCATACCATAAAGGTTTTCCGTCCCTTTTGGTCTTCTATTTTCAAAATTTATAAAATTTGAAATCCTATCCGTAATGTTTAATGCATTGAACGTATCAAACGCTTCCAATATTCTATCGTTATATTCTGGAGCACCTTCCTCTACTATGTAATATACCTTTCTTGAATAATCAAACTGAATATCAATATTGAAAATTGTTCTTATATCTTCTAAATCTCTTTGAAAAGTCCTTTTAGAAATGGTTAAGTCAATTCCTTGCAAACCCGATTGTTCTTCTAAAAAAGAGATAACCTCTTTGAAAGTACAAGGATATTTTCTGACTTTATTGATAATTAAATTGTACCGATTTATTGAATCTTTCTTTGCCATTTTTTCTTTGCTTATAATTTATAGTTCAAAAATAAAACAAGACTCGGACAAAAAGCGTCATGGTTGGCTAGTTTTATTTTATTCTTGAAATTTTATTTTTTTATAATCAGAACGTCACCTTTTGGCTATCCTCCCCACTAATTTCGTTCTCGTAATTTAAAAACTTAAAAATATGATTTTATTAGATTTATTCCTACCATGGATTTCATTTTTAATTAAAGGTAAAATTTTTGCCGCTATCATTTCCTTAATTCTACAAATAACCTTATTTGGATGGCTTCTTGCAACAATATGGGCTATCGTAGCAAGAAACAGTGCTAAGAATGATGCTAAAATGAAGAAAATGGAAAATAGAATAATTGCATCGCAAACCACCAACGATTAGAAGTTGTTTAAAAAATGTCAATATTTAGTTATTCTTGAATCAAAAATGCTCATTTACGAAAGTAAACTACGCTTTTTTCTTCATCGAAAGCCTTGTTTTGATACTTTTAAAATCAACTTCAGAAACTTAAAAGAGGCTGTATAATTCTGTACAGCTTCATTTTATCAAAAAAATCTATGAACAAACAACAAGTTATCTACATTCTTATATTGCTTTCTGCAATTTTGACCACTGCGACATGTTTTATAAAAGGCATATACTTTATCATTCATCCCTTAAATAGCAATCATTTAATTTCTTCTCTACTCCTATTAGTGATTTCAACTTTATTATGGTTTTATATTTATTACCTAAAAGTGAGGAATACTGAATTAACTAAATTCGAAAGACAGAAGGCTTTGGAAACAATGTTCAAGAAACTTCCTCTAATTTTATTAAGTGTTACAATCACAGGAGTTTTTAGTGCTTTATACTTTTTCTTTTTTGCCTTTTTAACTGTTTCCACTTATGGCAAAGGTGGTATGGG
>Ga0228627_1000510_pt1 | contig 23292 bp, 22 predicted proteins | sample 33DmetaG_FD_190483 | JGI IMG/M metagenome (GOLD analysis project Ga0228627, IMG submission 190483) | Seawater microbial communities from Monterey Bay, California, United States - 33D | ecosystem: Environmental > Aquatic > Marine > Coastal | place: USA: California | collected 2016-09-28 | reverse complement strand
CGATAGAAAGCCACTTTTGGTTGTTGGAAAACAGTGGTCGTTCATTGGACTCCATATTTATCGAGATGAAAACTTCTATTGATTCTATGATGGAAGATTTGATAAAAGATGAGAAAAAACTGAACGAAGTGACTAATTATCTTTTTGACTTACTGGAGAGACATAGTTTATTTCAAGCATCAGAATATTTAGCAATAAAAGTACTCAATGAAACAAGTTGTACCATAGAACCGGATCTTGCTAATCAGTTAGAAAGTTATCGGGCAATGAAAATAGGAAACATTGCGCCAGACATTAATTTTGATGGAGATAATTTTGCTCCAAATTTAGATAGCATACCTAAAGGGTTAATAGATTTTGATAGTAAATATACCGTTGTTGTTTTTGGTGCAAGTTGGTGTCCTAAATGTGTTGAAGAAATCCCTGAAATAGTAAAATTATATCAAAAATGGAAAGAGCAGGGAGTGGAAGTGATTTTCGTATCACTGGATGAAAATAAGGAAGATTATAAAGGTTTTGTTAAAAATTTCCCTTTCTTTTCAACATGTGATTACAAAAAATGGGAAAGTAAAACTGTAAATGATTATTATGTATTCGGAACACCAACAATGTATTTATTAGATAATAAAAGAGAAATTATTTTACGCCCTAATTCAGTGAAACAAATGGATGAATGGGTAGATTGGTATTTAGTTGAAAAAGACAATTAGATTTAATGTTCATTACCATCCCTTTCTTCATAGCTCTACCCTCTTTCCACTTCTCTTTTCAAACCTTCATTCATTTGGCGAAAGCCTTGAACCGTATTTATTTCAATCATTTTCTTTAAAAATGGAACTAATATTCCTTTAAAATTTTCACTTTGGATAAACGTTGTGGTATTATCGCCATTATCAATGAGTTTAAAGTTATGTTGTCCATCAAATATTCCAGGAAATAAAAGGTGTCCTACCCAACGAAATTCCTGGTTTGGATTTACAATTAATACTTTCGGTTTAAAAGTCATTCCTTTTGCACCTGGAGGTTGAAGAAAAGCTTTTAGTTTTTGACCAACCTCAGATTTACCTTCAATTGAAGTAATAAACGTATTCCATTTAGGATAATTTTCAAAGTTCATTAATGTTGCCCATACTTTTTCTATAGGTGCGTTAATTATGATTTCTGTTTTAATTTCTTTTGCCATAACTGATACTTTAATAAGTGAAATAAATAGAATTGTAGTGAATGTTTTCATATCCTTGTTTGTTTAAACAAAGGTCTTTAACATTTATATTTATCCACTTGATCTATATCAAGAAATCAATTCAATTGTTTTTTTCTAATCCTACTAATTGTTTCAGGAGTCATTCCAAGCATAGAAGCAATGTATTGAAGAGGTACCTGATTAAACAACTCCTTGTTTTGATCATAGAAAAACTGATACCTCTCTTCGGCTGACATAGATAGGTGACTGAAAATTCGATCTTCTAAATAAGTAAAGCACTTGATTAAAAACATTTTTTCCAATTCATTCCATATTGGAACAATGGAACTGATAGAAGTATAGTCTTCTTTTGAAATAGAATAAATTGTAGTATCATTTAAGGCTTGGATATTCCAACGAGCTGGAGTTTCGTTAATAAAACTAGAAAGGTCAGTTACAAAATATCCTGCGGTGGAAATCCATTGTGTGATTTCTTTATCTGGTGTATTTACAAATATTCTAAGCATTCCTTCTTGGATAAAACTAAGTGTTTTACATGTTTTAGAAGCTTTCAAATAAAACTCTCCTTTTTTTATTTCGGTTTTTTTAAAAAGAAGACCAATTTTTTGAAGGTCATTTTTATCTACGACTCCAAAGTAGGAAGAAATATACTGTTCTAATTCTGACATGTTTTTAATTAATGTTTGTTAATTAAATAGTTTATAGTAAACAAATTACATTACTTTAGCACCACAATATTATAAAATTAATGGTAATGAAAATTAGTGTTATCGCTTTTGTTTTAGGTTTATTATCTTTTAGTGTAAAAGCCCAAACAAACAAAACAAACATAGTTGAACATTTTAGTAATACAAGTTGTTCAGCATGTGCTAATAATAATGTTTATGTGTTTAATGCTGTTGACAATAATTCAGGAACTTTACATATAGGATATCATCCAAGCTCTCCATACTCTTCAGATGTTTTTAATCAAACAAATAAAGATGAGAACGATAATAGAACAAAATTTTATAACATTTTTGGATCAACACCTAGAGTTGTTTTAAACGGCGATGTGACATCCATCAGCAATTTGAACAGTGAATTAAATTCATTATCTAATGCTATGACAAATTTTCAATTTGATATAGAACAAACTCAAGAAACTGCCGATAGCTTTAGCGTAAACATTACCATTACTAAACTAGCTGCTGATACTTCTACTGTAGGATTATTGTTTTTAGGAGTGATGGAAGATACCATCAATCAATTAACAAATAATGGAGAAGCTGTTCATTATAATGTGTTTAGAAAGGCGTTAACAAGTGTAACGGGAGCAGAAGTAAACCTTCCTTTGGTTATAGGAGGAACTTTAGAACAAAATTTTGGTTATAAAACTTCCTCTAGTTGGAACTCAAGTAGATTGCATACGATTGGTATTTTACAGCACCACACCAAACTAGTGATAAATTCTGCTATATCTGACAACAATGAGTCTGAAACGTTAAGTTTAAATGATTTATCCATGGAGAAAAATGTTATTTTCCCTAATCCATCGTCTAATGTTTTTTATATATCAGGTCCTTGTGAAGGCGCTACTGTTTATGACTCCTTTGGAAAATTAGTTTTAGAGACAAAATGGGATGGTTCAGAAGTAAAAAAGATAGACCTTACTAAATATAATTCAGGGGTTTATTTTGTAAAGTTGGCCAGTGATTGTAATCCAAAAATGCATAGGTTGATATTAAATTAAAAATGAATTAATGCAAATATGTATCGAAGTATCTGAAGTGAAACGAGCTGCTTCATATTTTATCAATACAATTATTTGAATCAGTATAGAATAATAAAGTTTATTGAAAGCCTTTTTATATCTCATATATTTTCTTAAATTAGAGTAACAAGTATAAAAACCTCAATGTCGAATCATCACCTAATTCTTTTCTCAGAAAGATAATTCACTTTTAAGTTAAATAATTTTAATTTTGTTTAACGTAACTTTTAAGTTACATTTGTAATTATATTATGACTCTAAAAATTAGAGAGGTTATTGAATATGAAAGTCATTTCAGTAAGTTCTTAGAAAAGCAACCTCCAAAGGTGCAGAATAAAATATTTAAGATAATTGAAATAATAGAGACGATTGATAGAATTCCAGCAACGTATATAAAGTTGATTAAAGGAACAAATGGTCTATATGAGGCAAGAATAAAATTAGGAACTGATATCTGGAGAGTATTTTGTTTTTTTGATGAAGGAAGATTAGTTATTCTATTAAATGGTTTTGTTAAAAAAAACACAGAAAACACCTTCATTAGAGTTGAATCGAGCGATTAATTTAAAGCAAAAATATTTTACAGAAAAAAATTCAAATTATGAAAACAAAAAGCTGGAAAGAAATAAAAGATGAGGTTTATGGGAAAAAAGGAACTGAAAGAAGAGATGATTTAGAACGGGAATCTGAATCCTTTAAAATAGGTGTTTTATTAAAACAAGCTAGAGAAGATAAACAATTAACACAGCAACAATTAGGAGATATTATTGACAAAAAAAGAACCTATATTTCCCGAGTTGAAAATGATGGTAGCAATTTAACATTAAAAACACTTTTTGAAATCGTTGAAAGAGGGCTAGGTGGTAAAGTGAATATTTCTATTGAGTTTTAAGAGTATTTTACTTTAATAAACAGTAATTTTGATGAATATCCTAAACTAAGAATACAATTAAAATTAAAAATCACGCAAATACCTATATGATTATCAAACTACTAAACTAAAATGGAAATTAAAGAACTAAAAATAGACAGTAAAAATCTTGAGAAGCAGATTGATTTTTATTCAAATAAAATTGGTTTAGATTTGATAGAAAAATCTGAAATTGAAGCTATTTTTCAAGTTGGAAAATCAAAGCTCAAACTTGTTAAAAGTGAAGTGTCATTTCCGTATCATTTTGCAATCAATATTCCGTCTAATAAAGAGGATGAAGCTTTAAAGTGGTTAAAAGCTAGAGTAGAAATTCTTAAAGATGGAAAAAATGAAATTCAAGATTTTGATTTTTGGAATGCTAAGGCAATTTACTTTTATGATTTAGATAAAAACATTGTAGAACTTATTGCTCGAAAAAATCTAAAAAATGAAAGTCAATTAAATTTTGGTATAAATTCACTTTTAGAAATTTCTGAAATTGGAATGCCTGTAAATGACATAGAGAAGGTATTCAATAAATTGAAGGAAATATCAAATCTTGAACAATTTGATGGCGGATTTGAAAGGTTTTGTGCTATAGGTGATGAAAATGGTCTATTCATCTGTATTAACAAAAACGTCAAGGATTGGTTTCCAACTGGAGACAAAGCCTATTCTTCTGAATTTGAAATTAAGTTTGAACATAACAACCAAGAATTTGGTTTAGAATTTATGAATGAAGATATTAAAAGTAGTTCAACATTTCTTCACTAACTTTATAACTTAATTAATCGAAAAATGAAATTCATCTTTCTAATTTTCTTAATTCCATTATTATCATTCTCACAAAATGACATTAGCGTATTTGTCAATGGGAATAAAATAGAAAACAGCTCAGAATGTCCTTTTTATACTGAATTCGGAGAACACAAAATTAATTTATTAGATAGTAATTTATTTCAATTTTTACTTGTTCAAGACTCCTTTTATATAAATGGTGTTATTAATGAAATTAACTTTACATCAAACTCCTTTAAACTCTTTAAGAAAGTTAAAGATTCAATCATTGTTAGTTTAACTACGAACATTAATAAAAGTGAAGTTGGAATCCAATTAGCATGCGGAAATTCAATAGATTCAATTTACCATAAAATAGAAATCCAAACCATTAGAAATACTAATACTTTCTATATTAGTTCATTCATAAGATCGTTTTCATATAGTTTTAAACCAGCATATTATTTAGATGGTAAACCTATTTTTGATGAAGACCCTAAACTAAATAAAGAGTTAATTAAAAAACATAGAAAAGAAAAAAGAAGACATAATTTTAAGCAAAATGTGCAATACACCCTATATTAATCTACATCATAAACCGTCTTATTCTGTTCTCCTGATTTCTTAAACAATTTTAGTTCAACTCCTTTCTTTAAATCTCGGCTAGCAGTTGCAGATGAAATGTCTTTAAATACATTCATATAATCTTTTCGAGTAAATTGAGTAGTTGTTATTGAAAGGAAGTATTCTAGTCGATCGGTGTCTTTTAAAATTCGGTTATTATAATTCAATTGTTGTTTCAAAGAAAGATCTATTACGCCAAGCATGTACTCAATAAATGGGGTAGATTTACCAATTTTATCACTATCTGCTAATGCTTTATAATAATTAGTTTGTGTTTTTTGAATCATTGTTTCAAAAGGTAAAAATTCAAAAACTGGAAATTCTTGCATTAAAATTAATGTTTGCCAAAGCCTACCCATTCTTCCGTTACCATCAATAAAAGGATGAATAAATTCCATTTCATAATGAAAGACACAACTTTTAATTAATGTTAATTCATCTGGATTTTTAAGGTAGTTAAACAAATCTTTCATTAGAAACGGAACATTTTCATAAGGTGGCGCAACATGTTCAATCTTATTTCCTTTTGCAATTCCTACACTTTGTTTACGGTATTTACCAGCTTCTGGAACTAGTTCGTTCATTAAAATTTGATGTGCTTTTAAAAAACTTTTATCTGAACTTATCTTAAAATTATTCAGCTGGTTATACACTTTAATTGCATTTTTAACTTCCAAGATGTCTTTTTCTGGTCCAATAACCTTTTTATCTTCTAACAAAGCAGTTACATGTTCTTCCGAAAGTGTATTGCCCTCAATTTGTAAGGATGAATGAATCGTTTGAATACGATTTTGTTTTCTAAGTTGAGGAGATTGTTTTGTAAGGTAATTAGCATCTATTTCTCCTAAATTCTTTGAAATAGAAGCAATGTGTTTCATTATCTTTCCTGTAATATCGTATGGAGGGTTCATGATAGTATCATTTGATAGTATCAAAGATAGATAGATTAATGCATTTGCGCAAATCAAAAGATAAAATGATTTGATTTAGAGTTATTGCCTTCTGAACTAAAAATAACCTATCCTGATTGCCGAGTTTCATTTTTTTTACCATGAAGAAATTAAGTACAAACTATGTGTGAAGGCATTTTATTTAATTGAGAATATTTAGTCGTTTCAACTCAATATTCTTAATAATTGATAAAGTCAATCTTAATCTATTATAACATTTCCATCCTTAATTAATTAATGTTTAAAAAAGATACTCTTACAAGCTAGTTTTTGACAGCTTTGAGGAAAAAGGTGTAAAAAAAATAAAGATTTAATTTGGAAATTAACGCAGCCTTAATGGTAAATCATATTTAGCTGAATACTCAAAATCTCAAAATCAAGTTCCTTTTATTCCAATTTTGGATGGCTAGACGAATGTTTTCCCCACCCTCAAAACATGATTATCGTCAGTTTTCTTTAAAGCGTGATTTACGTCACATTTTCTAAAAAGCTACTGTTATAAATTTGTCTCAGTTAATTGAAACGATTGTGTTTCAAGAAATTATTAAAAGAACAAATTTAAAAGATAACATTATGGCAGTTTACCAAAAACAAGGGAAAGTACCACATAAGAGACACATTGTGTTTCGTAAACCAAACGGAGAATTGTATCATGAAGAATTATTCGGAACAGAAGGATTTTCGGGAGTGTCCTCTCTACTTTATCATTTGTATCCTCCAACGATGGTGGAAGAAATTAGAAAACCGTACTCTGTAAAACCTGAAATTGCAGTGGAAGATAACATCACAGCAATGAGTTTCTTAAGTTTTGATGTTACGCCAGAAAGCGATTACATTTCTAGTAGAAAAGTCATGTTTTTTAACAACGACATTGCAGTAGGTGTTGCTGCTCCAACGGAATCGATGAATGATTATTTCTTCAAAAATGCGGATGCAGACGAATTAATCTTTGTTCACAAAGGTTCTGGAGTAATGAAAACAGCTTACGGTTCGGTTGAATTTGAATACGGTGATTACTTAGTAATTCCTAGAGGAACGGTTTATCAGTTTATTTTCAACGATTCAGAAAACAAATTGTTGATTACGGAATCTTATAGTCCAATCAAAACGCCTAGTAGATATACAAATGATTCTGGTCAGTTTTTAGAACATTCGCCTTTTTGTGAGCGTGATTTTAAAGTACCAACGAATTTAGAAACGCACGATGAAATGGGACGTTTTGAAATTAGAATTAAAAAGAAAGACGTGATTTATTCAACTGTTTATCAATCGCATCCGTTTGATTTAATTGGTTGGGATGGATGTAATTATCCTTATGCGTTCTCTATCTTCAATTTTGAACCAATTACAGGTAGAATTCACATGCCACCTCCGATTCACCAAACGTTTGAAGGAGCAGGATTTGTGATTTGTTCCTTTGTCCCTCGTTTATACGATTACCACCCAGATGCTATTCCAGCGCCTTACCACCACAGTAACATCGATTCGGATGAGTTGTTGTACTATGTTGATGGTGATTTCATGAGTAGAAATAACATTCAAAAAGGTCAGATCACTTTACATCCTGCTGGAGTGCCTCACGGTCCACACCCTGGTGCTATCGAAAGAAGTATTGGTAAAAAAGAAACAGGTGAATTAGCTGTAATGATAGATCCATTTGCGCCTGTTAACATTACAAAAGAAGCGATGAATATAGAAGTGAAAGATTATTACAAATCTTGGCGAAAAGAAGGTGAATTAGCATAATTAAAAATAGGAATTAGAACATTATTAAGAATAGAATATGGAAACAAAAGATTTAACTAAAGTAGATAACTTTAATTACGGAATTGAAAAAATATTTGATGAAGCAGAAGATTTCTTACCAATTTTAGGAACGGATTACGTTGAGTTATATGTGGGAAACGCAAAGCAATCTGCACATTATTATAAAACGGCATTTGGTTTTCAGGAAGTAGCTTATTCTGGATTGGAAACAGGAGATAAAGAAAAAGTATCTTACGTTTTAAAACAAGATAAAATCCGTTTGGTCTTAACAACTCCTTTTAACCCTGATAATGAAATTTCGGATCACATCAGAAGACATGGAGATGGAGTGAAAGTCATTGCTCTTTGGGTAGATGATGCTAGAAAAGCATACGAAGAAACAACAAAAAGAGGTGCTAAGTCCTACATGGAACCAACCGTAATTTCTGATGAGGATGGAGAAATTGTAAAAGCTGGTATTCACACTTATGGTGATACGGTTCACGTTTTTGTTGAGCGTAAAAACTACAAAGGGGTATTCATGCCAGGTTTTGTTGCTTCAAAATCTGAATATAACCCTACACCTACAGGTTTAAAATACATCGACCACATGGTAGGAAATGTAGAACTAGGTCAAATGAATGAAGTTTCTAGGTTCTATAACGAAGTAATGGGATTTGCGAATTTAATTACATTCGACGATAAAGATATTTCTACAAAATATACCGCTCTTATGAGTAAGGTAATGACAAATGGAAATGGAAGAATCAAATTCCCAATTAATGAACCAGCAGAAGGATTAAAAAAATCTCAAATTGAGGAATATTTAGATTTCTATAAAGGTGCAGGTTGCCAACACATTGCTGTAGCTACGGACGATATTGTTTTTACAATTTCTGAAATGCGAAAAAGAGGAGTTGAATTCTTGCACGTTCCTGGAACCTACTACGATAGTGTAAAAGATCGTGTTGGAGAAATTACAGAAGATTTACAAAAGTTAAAAGAATTAGGAATCATGGTAGATAGAGACGACGAAGGATATTTACTTCAAATCTTTACTAAACCAGTAGAAGATAGACCAACTTTATTCTTTGAAATCATTCAACGTAAAGGAGCAATGTCTTTCGGTAAAGGAAATTTCCAAGCGTTGTTTGAGTCAATCGAGGCGGAACAAGAAAGAAGAGGAACATTATAGGTTGAAATTAAGATTGAGCATTACTTCCCCCTTTGGAGGGGGATCGAGGGGGAGGATACTATCTTTCCCCCTTACTATTTTGAAGATTTTAAAGTGCTTCAAAATAACGGAAGAAACATAAACATAAAATGAACACTATACACTTCACAAAAGAAGACAAAAGTCGGGAGACTTTTACTTCGGCATTGAAAAAGAATGTCAACAATTATTTCAAAGAAAATAAAATTCCAACTACTGCTAATACAACCATGGTGATTAAAACAATCGTTATGGTTTCCTTGTATTTGGTCCCTTTTGCTTTATTACTCATTTATGACCCAAGTGCTTGGCTTGCTATTCTTCTTGTAGTACTGATGGGAATTGGGATTGCAGGAACAGGTATGGGAGTGATGCACGATGCTGTTCATGGTGCTTATTCAAAAAAACAATGGGTGAATAAATTTTTAGGAAGCAGTTTGTATCTTCTTGGAAGTAATGTACTAAACTGGAAAATTCAACACAATGTACTGCACCATACTTATACGAATATCAACGATTACGATGAAGACATTGAGTCTAAAGGTCCGATTCGTTTAGCTGAACAAGCCCCTTTAAAGAAAATTCATAAGTACCAATACATTCATGCCTTTTTCTTTTATGGATTGATGACAATCGTAAAGACCTATAACGATTTCCCACAATTGGCGAAATACAACAAAATGGGACTAACCAGAGGTCAAAAGTTAACGCCATGGAAAGAATACACCAAAATGATTTTTAGAAAGGTATTGTATATGGTTTTAATATTGGGTTTACCGCTTTACTTTACTTCTTTTAATTGGTGGCAAGTATTGATTGGATTTTTCATTATGCATTGGGTTGCGGGATTTATACTAGCCGTGATTTTTCAATTGGCACATGTTGTTGAAGGAGCAGATCAACCTACGTTAGACGCAAATGGCGACATTGACAATGAGTTTGCAATTCATCAACTATTAACAACGGCTGATTTTGCAAGAGACAATTGGTTCTTGAATTGGTTTGTAGGTGGACTAAATTTTCAAGTTGAACATCATTTATTCCCAACGATTTGTCATGTTCATTACAAGAATTTGTCTTATATCGTTGAAAAAACAGCCAAAGAATTCAATTTACCTTATAACTTAAAACCAACATTTATGGCTTCTTTTAAGTCGCACGTAAAGCGTTTAAAAGAATTAGGAAAAGCTTAACAATTTATAACTATGGAATTAACATTAACAGAATTAGCAATCTTTTTACCAGAAACAATTACGTTTTTTGAGAAATATAATTTAGACTATTATCAAAATGGTAACATTACGTTAGAAAATGCTTGTAAAAAAAATCAATTGGATTTCAGTAAAATAGATCAAGAATTGAATGCTTGGATTGAGGAAAATCACGAACCTTTGTTACCAAAACTTCAAGATTACAGTGTTCAACAATTGATTCAATACATCGATACCACTTTTCATGCAAAAGAAGAAGAAGACCTTGCAAGAGTTAATACCCTTTTAAATGAACTTTCAGCAAAAGAAAGTTTACCTTCTCGAGTGAACTATTTAACTAAAAATATTGGGTTAGAATTTAATAAACTATCTCTACAACTTATAGAGCATTGTAAAAGCGAGGAGTTAACGTTCTTTCCTTATATTAAAAAATTATTGGATGTGAAACATTCAAAATCCAATTTTTCAAGTCACCAAATTTCATTGATTAAGAATCCAATTCGCGTACTTGAAAACGAACACAGGGATAGTTTGCAAGCCCTTAATGAATTAAAAGAATTAACGGATAACTTTCATGCGATTGAAGGTGAAGAAGTTTATAATCAATTGATGGAAGCCTTTACAACATTTAACAGAAACCTTCATTTGCATTTTCACATTGAGAATAATTTATTGTTTCCTAAATTGTTAGAAATAGAAAACGTTTTAACACAAAAAGTAAAAGAGAAATATTACTAAAATGGAAAAGCCAATAAATATTAGAGTAACAAAAGTCTTTACATTTGACATGGCTCATGCCTTATTTGGGTATGATGGTCCGTGTAAAAACATTCATGGACATACGTATAAACTCAGATTCCGTGATAGAAGCTTAACAAAGCTGATGAGAACGGTATAATCTGAGAAATCTCGATTTAGTGATTGTTCAATTTAATTATCGATTAAATTGATTACAAGCACTTAATCGAATGAGCATTTTTAATGAGTAATGTAGGATAAACTTAGTGTAACCTTAGTTGGCTCCCCTATTTTAGATACAACCAATCCAAAAGAAGGGATGGTGATTGATTTCACAGATTTTAAGAAAATTGTGAAGGATGAAGTAATCGATGTTTTCGACCATACGTTGGTGCTAAAAGCAAATACACCACATGCTAAAATTCAAGGATTGACCGATAATTTTGAAAGAATACTATTTACCGAATATCAGCCTTCTTGTGAAAATTTATTAGTGAATATGTTAAACCGAATTCAATTGAAATTACCTTCTTATTTAAACCTAAACAACGTCCGTTTAGAAGAAACACCAACTTCTTATGCGGAGTGGTTTAAAGAAGATAATTAAGGGTCAACGGCTTTTTCTTGGGATTACCAAAATTATTAAGCTTTTGTAAAAAGTTTTATTTCATTGCTTAGGCCGAAAAACGCTTTGGTTATTATATTTCGCTAAAATTTAATATGTTATTAAGAGTTTAAGTCTGTTCTTAAATTAATAAATTTGAAATTTAAAAACAGATCTAAAATTTTAAACTTCGAAGCGATAACTTAAATTTTGGACAGAACTAGTCGGTAAATGGAACGGAAGTGCGTTCCACCTCGCAATGAAATGTAGAGGTAAGGAAAAAAGCATGTAGTTCAACATTTATCCGCGGTTTTTGTGGAGTGAAACGGAACGTAAAAAGTTCCTTGTAAAATTGAAAAAGCTGTTTTTGGATACTTTTTTCAGCTCAAAAAAGTATCAGAAGAAATAATTAGCCCCCAACTTTTACACTTGATATCTAACCTCCCACCAGAAAATTGTCCTGATCCAATACACCACATGCTAAAATTCAAGGATTGACCGATAATTTTGAAAGAATACTATTTACCGAATATCAGCCTTCTTGTGAAAATTTATTAGTGGATATGTTAAACCGAATTCAATTGAAATTACCTTCTTATTTAAACCTAAACAACGTCCGTTTAGAAGAAACACAAACTTCTTATGCAGAGTGGTTTAAAGAAGATAATTAGGATTATTGAATTAATATATTATGAACGTTTACTTGGTTATCGTTAAAAATTACTTTAACCAAGTAAACTCCTTTTTCTAATTGGTCAACATTAATGTTGGTTTGGTTGTTTATTAATTCAACCTCACTTTTTAAAACAATTTTACCCATTACATCAATCACTTCAATTTTTTTGACTTGATCAGCAATACCTACATAAACAGTAAGAACATCATTTACTGGATTAGGGTATATTTTGATTTTTTTCTCATTAACCTCTTTGACACTTAGGAAATCACTATCCACAAATTTAATTGCAAATGCAGGAGTTATTCCAGAAGAGAAGCCATTGTACCAATGGGATTGAGGGTTCATAAAAGAAATGATTTCAATTGGGTTTACACTTTCCGAAAAAGCATAATTATTTAGAGTGTAATCTCTATTCTTATTATAACCAATTAATAAATCAGGGGTAGATAATGGATTAAGGCAAAACAAATATTTAGTATCATTTTCTAAAGAAATAAGATTTTCAAATGGAGCATAAAAATCTCCTGATTGGAGCTCACTTTCAAGGATATAATAATTCTCTGATTTTAAAATTAAATCAGAAAAGTTTTCATTGATATTTTCTAATTCATCATTGAAGTTATTGTTCCACTGAAAACAAGAAATTAAAATCTCTTCTTGATCAATGTCATCTAGCTCATTTTTAACAGAAAAAAATATTCCTTCTGCCGCGATTTCGCTGGCATTGGAGTTTTCAAACTTGATACATTGAGTAAAGGAAGATAGATCTGAAACAGCAGAAGTAGTATAATGATTAGTAATTGGCTCACCAACTGAATCTAAAGGACAAAGTGAGAACCTGTTTTGCGTTATTTCAAAAGTATATTTTAGAGTATCATAATATTTATCTTGATCAGGGTTTTCAGGAATATCTGTATAATAAACCAATTCATACTTCCCTATATCTAAATTATCAAAAGAAAAATCTGGAAGGTCAAAAAAAACAGTGTCTCCTGATGAAACTAAACGAGTTAACGAACATTCAGCAAAAACAGAGTCTAAATAAATAACTTTTGCATGTAAATTGGCAGCTGAAATATCATTAGATCCTCGGTTTATCACAAAAGCACCTAAATCTATCCAATAAGGATTAGTAGCTGACACCATAGATTGAGGTGTCGCATATTCATGTGGTATTAAAGTGTAATCACTATCCAAACTGAGGTTATATTGGAAATAATTCTGAAGATTTCTTAACACAACATCTACTGATGTTTCATTCATTGCTTCTCTTAAAATAGCTCCATCACTTTTAGAAATTAAAATAGCTGGAATATTTACAAGGTAAGCTGTTTCTCCACCTGTCATAAAAAATAGTTCTCCATCTTCATTATTCACAATAACAACAGCTTTAGCCCCATTTAATTGTGCTTGGTATATTTTATCATAAAAAGAACACTCTCCTCGATAAATAAAAGCAATTTTATCAGACAAATCTTCTGTGTATGTCTCACATCCCAAGGTATCTTCTTCTATCAATTCTAGACTTCCCTCAAGCAAAAAACCTGGAGCTTCAATATCTCCCCCCCAAGCATCTATATAACTTGAATTAGAGGTATAAGTAAAATCAAATGGCTGAGAAATAGTAGATGGATTTACTACTCTAAAATCTAATTGTGCATACATACTAGAAGTAATTGCCAATAAAAATAATACAAGGCAATTTTTAGATCCAATAGATATGTATGTTAATAGAAATTTCATGACATGATTAAGGTACAAATTAAGCTATTTTTTGTGTTATTTTACTTCCAATCAATTGATAGGTATAACACTTTACTATTTATTGTTTCAAATAAGTAATTCCGTTACCAAAAATTAAGCTTTCAAAATTAAATTTTTCCCATTCTTCTCCGGAAGGTGAAATTGTAACAAACTCTATCCCATCCTTTTTTAAGGAAGTAAATGCTTTAAATTTGTTAAAAGAAGAAGTACCTGTTTCGTAATCAAATTGCTGAACAGTTAATTGTTTCCCATTAAAAGTTAAAAGTGTAGGAACAAAATTTCCGTTTTCTTCATAATTTAAAAAGTATTGATTATTGGATACTTTCTTAAGAATATTTCTACTTTTTGACCCAATCAAATATTCTCTATTTAAAATTCCAAAATGATACCTTTCCTTTTCCAAAACACATGGTAAAGAGTCTTTTGTTACACCGAAAATGAAACCATTTCTTACAGTGTATTTTGAATTCTCTCTAACCATCTCTCTTGAAACAGATGTAAAAGTTGTTGAAATAATACAAATACCTTTTTCATTAAACTCGTATGTTGAATTCGTTTCTTCTGAATTATAAATTCCAAAATGAATTCTATCTACTGAAGTATACTTTTCTTCTAAAGGGGGAAGCGCTTCAGTAAAATCATAAGAAACTTGACTAATACCCAAAAATGTAATAGAAACAGTAATTAGAATCGCAATTAATTTCATATCTTCAAATAAAATTTACGTAAAGATGCAAAAAAAATGGCTATTGAAAGTCCCACCGAGTCAGACAAAAATTCAAGAATTACGATCAGAATTAAAAATAGATAGAATTGTATCTAGTTTACTTCTACAAAGAGGTATTTCCTCTTTTGAATCTGCACAAGCTTTTTTTAGACCAAAATTAGAGGATTTACACAACCCATTCTTGATGAAAGATATGGATCTTGCTGTAAGTCGAATAGAAACAGCATTTATAAAAAATGAAAAAATTTTACTTTTTGGAGATTACGATGTAGACGGAACTACTGCTGTTGCGCTAATGTATATTTATTTAAAAGAACAATATCCAAATATTGAATTTTACATTCCAAATAGGTATTCAGAAGGTTATGGAATTAGTTATCAAGGCGTTGATTATGCAATAAAAGAAGACATATCCCTAATTATTTCCCTTGATTGTGGTATAAAATCCAACGATAAAATTAGTTACGCAAAAGAGAATGGAGTTGACTTTATAGTTTGTGACCACCATAATCCTGGAGAAAAGTTGCCAGATGCCATCGTTCTTGATCCTAAAAGGAAAGATTGTAATTATCCATATAAAGAACTTTCTGGATGTGGAGTAGGATTTAAATTACTTCAAGCATTAACGATCGAATTAAACTGGGATGAAAAACAATTGTTTGAAAATTTAGACCTAGTTGCAATCAGCATAGGCGCTGATATCGTTCAGATAACTGGAGAAAATAGAATACTATGTTTTCATGGAATGGAAAAGCTTAATAAATCTCCAAGACCAGCTTTTGAAGAGTTATTTAAACTAGCCAATAAAACATTTCCTATTTCCTTAACAGATGTTGTATTTACCATAGCCCCTAGGATTAATGCTGCTGGAAGATTACGATCAGGTAAACACGCTGTAGAATTAATGGTATCGAATAACTTAGAAGAAATTGCATCAATTGCAAAAGAGATAAATGAAGACAACCTCGAAAGAAGAGAATTGGATAAAGAAATAACCTCTAACGCACTAGGTATAATAGAGGAAAATGAAGTATTCAAATCTCGGAAATCTACAGTCGTTTTTAATGAAAAATGGCATAAAGGAGTTGTTGGAATTGTTGCCTCAAGATTAATTGAAAAACATTTTAAACCAACAATAGTTCTCACAGAGTCAAATGGTAAAATTACTGGATCTGCAAGAACAGTAAATGATTTTGATATCCACAGTGCTCTGGTTGAATGTGAAGAATTATTAGAACAATTCGGAGGCCATAATCATGCAGCAGGAATGACACTCTCAAAAGAAAAGCTAGATGAGTTTGTATTAAAATTTGAAGATGTTGTATCCAAAACTATTGATCCATCAGATTTAATTCCTCAAGAAAATGTGGATCTAGAAATCACTTTTAATGAGATTTTTAGCTCGAATGAAAACCGAATGAAAATACCTAGATTAAAAAGAATTTTAAATCAGTTGGAACCCCATGGACCAGGGAATATGAAGCCTGTTTTTATGAGTAAAAATGTATTTACTACAGATGTCAGACTCTTAAAAGATGCTCATTTGAAACTATCAATAACTCAACCTAACACAGATGTTGTAATCGAAGCTATTGGTTTTAATATGGCTGAAAAAATGGATCTAGTAGCTGCTGGTTTACCTTTTGATATAACCTTTACCCTTGAATCTAATAAATGGAGAGAGAAAGAAACATTACAATTAAATATCAAAGATATCCGACCAACTATTTAATCTACAATTATAAAATCTTAGTAAGACCTATTCCAATTAAATGCCTCATTGAATTGGTTTTAGATTCAATGTTTTTAAATTCGGTGGTTAATCCTAAATAAAAATTATACTGAGGAGCTAAAATCCAATCGTTTTGTAGTTCGATATCATAAGATAGTCTAGCAGAAATTCCAAAATATAAATTTCTACGAGTGTCAAAAAAGTCACTATCCATTTTTATTCTTTCTTGACCTTCATTAGCTCTATATTTAACATGTTCACCTACAATAGATTGTGCTAAAAGATAGCTAAACTGTCCTCCCAGATTAAACCTAATGTTCTTCTCTAGTTTAACATTAACAGGAAAAATTCCAGCGTTAACAACATATTTATTGGATGTAAAATTTGAAGTGCTCCCTCCCAACAAATAGCCGTCTTCTACCGCTACATTACCTTTGTAATTAGAAATGCTAACTGTAAATCGCATTGGTATCGAGTCAATTTGAATATTCTCTATACTAACTCCAAATTCAAAACCTATTCCAGTAGTATAGTTAGCCTCATAATAAGTTAATTTATCATTGTTTTTAAAATCATAAAAATGATTTCTATTTAAGCCTCCAAAATAACCTATTCTTTGAGCAAAAACGGAACTAAAAGCAAACAGTAAAATTATAGTCGAAAAAATCTTAATCATGATTTAATATTTTATTTAAAACCAAATATATACAATTTATTTTATTGGAATAAAAAAGCGAATAAAGTTAAAATACAACTCAAGTGTTAAAAACATACTTATAACCTGAGGAGTTCGATTATTATTTTATTGCCATTATCGGATAAAAATTACACTATCGAATTAGTAAGAATTCACTTTTTCTTTCTCTATTCAATCTAAAACGAGACATCCTTATATAAAAAAACCCAGTCTGAAAAAGTCAAACTGGGTTTTAAAAAGTGTACTGTTATTAATAATTTTCAGGCATTTCTCTAGTGAAAGCTGGTATTCCAGTAATATCCATTCCTGTGATTAACAAGTGAATGTCATGCGTACCCTCATAAGTAATTACAGATTCAAGATTTGCCATGTGCCTCATCATTGAATATTCACTAGTAATTCCCATTCCTCCATGAATTTGTCTTGCTTCTCTTGCAATGCTTAAAGCAATTTCACAGTTATTACGTTTTGCCATAGATATTTGAGCAGAAGTAGCTTTTCCTTCATTTCTTAACTGTCCTAAACGGAAAGTTAATAATTGAGCTTTAGTGATTTCAGTAAGCATTTCAGCTAATTTCTTTTGTTGTAATTGAAAAGCTCCTATAGGAACATTAAATTGAGTTCTTTCATTACAATATCTCACAGCTTGATCATAGCAGTCCATAGCTGCACCAAGAGCTCCCCATGCAATTCCAAAACGAGCAGAATCTAAGCAGCTTAAAGGAGCTCCTAAACCTGATCTTCCTGGAAGTATATTTTCTTTAGGAACCTTAACGTTATCGAATATTAGCTCTCCAGTTGCAGAAGCTCTTAAAGATAGTTTTCCGTGCATTTCAGGAGTAGAAAACCCTTCCATTCCTCTCTCAACAACTAAACCATGTATTCTTCCAGTCTCATCTTTCGCCCAAACAACAGCAATGTGTGCAAAAGGAGCATTAGAAATCCACATTTTAGCACCATTCAAAATCACGTTTTTCCCATCTCCAGCATCTTTGAAATTACTAATCATTCCACTTGGGTTTGATCCATGGTCTGGTTCAGTTAAACCAAAACATCCAATCATTTCTCCTGTTGCTAATTTAGGAAGGTATTTTTGTTTTTGTTCTTCAGAACCATATTTCCAAATTGGATACATTACCAAAGAACTTTGTACAGATGCAGTTGAACGTAAACCAGAATCACAACGTTCTAATTCTTGCATAATCAAACCATATGAAATTTGATCTAAACCTGGACCCCCATACTCCTCAGGAATATATGGTCCAAAAGCACCTATTTCTCCCAAGCCACTAAGGATGTGCATAGGAAAAGTTGCATTCTCATAATGTTCATCAATAATTGGTGACATTTCTTTCTTGACCCAAGCTCTAGCAGCATCACGAATCATCTTGTGTTCTTCCGTTAGTAGATCGTCTAAATTAAAATAGTCGGGATGTGTGTATAAATCTGTTTTCATAGTTTTAATTTTCTATAAGTATTTATCTAGTTCAAAAATAATCCTTTTTTTTGTCATGCAAAGAATTATTCTTGAAAATGGAGTTAACTTTACGTTTTTATAGACAAGTTTAAAAGTGAATTTTATACAACAAATATTTGGTAATGTCAGTATGGATGCTGTTCCTACTTACCTTTCATTAAAAGAGGAAAGTGTTTCGCATACAATTATACCTTTAATTGTTATTTCTTTTGTTTTAATGACAATAGCTAAATTTTTGAATACTTCTATTTTTAAATCTCTTTTAAAGTTACTTTTTGCAACTAAAAATTTTGATCAAGTAATTAAAGAAGATTTGAAGCTTGGTTCTGTAAGCTCAGTCATTTTAATTGCGAATTATTTCTTTACAGCTTCTAGTTGTTTATTTTTAAGTTTATATAGTTCAATTGATTTAACAATAAGTCAACTTTTTATTTTTTCTTTACTCCTTCCTTTTGGTTTGTTGTTGATGCAATCACTTAGTTTTTGGTTAACAGGTTCGATGTCTAACGAAATAAGAGTTTTAACCCATCCTATTAATGAAACATTTGTTGTAATCGAATTAAGTGGTGTTCTTTTATTTTTAGTTTCCTTGATATGGGTGTTAAACCCTAATTATTCCAATTTATTATTTCAGTTTTTTGTTGGATTTACTTTTTTAGGCTATGCATACAGAACTTTAAAGAGCTTTTACTGTGTTTTACAAAGAGGTGTAGCTTGGTATTATATTATTTTATACCTTTGCACTCTCGAAATTCTACCATTAGTAGTAATTTATTATTATGTAGGTAGCAATTTCTTTAGGTAATTTCAAATGATTATTAAAATTTTGAACGGTGGCTATTAAAACAATTTTGGTATCTCAACCAAAGCCTGAAGGTGTAAAATCGCCATATTTTGATCTGGCAGAGAAATATAAACTGAAAATAGATTTCAGACCATTTATATTTGTAGAAGGAATACAAGCTCAAGAGTTCAGGACTCAAAGGGTCAACTTAAACGAACATACCGCTGTAATTCTTACTTCTAAAGCTGCAATTGACAATTTTTTTAGAATAGCAGATGAAACAAGGTTTACTGTCCCTGATACAATGAAATATTTTTGTATATCTGAAGCTGTTGCCTATTATCTTCAAAAATATGTTAGTTACAGAAAACGTAAAATTTTCTTTGGTAAACAAACTATTGACGACTTAATTGATACGATTAAAAAGCATAAAAAAGAGAAGTTTTTATTGCCTTGTACTGATATCTTAAGGGATAAAATTCCTATGACTCTAGAAAGTCACGGAATTCCATTTACGAAAGCTGTTTTATATAGAACCGTTGCAGCAGACTTATCTGATTTGGAAGATGTGTCTTATGACATGTTAGTGTTTTTTAGTCCTGGTGGAATTGAATCTTTGATTAAAAACTTCCCAGATTTTAAGCAAAATGACACTAAAATTGCTGCTTTTGGTCCAACTACTGCGAATGCAGTTTTGAAAAATGATTTAAAATTGGACGTTCATGCACCAATGCCTAACGCTCCATCTATGACAGGTGCAATTGAGTTATTTATCAAGGAACAATTAAAAAATAAATAATCGGTTAGCGAGTTTTTCCGTGAATTTATACTGTTAAATTGTATGAAAACACAGAATCCAACCAGTAATATTTAAATTTTTAACAAAAACTGAATTAATAGTTGTATTTTAGTGTTGTTAAGATTGTTTATGATCTTGAATAATTTTAATAATGAACATTTAAAACACAACTATGAAAAAACAATTACTATTTGTAGGCGCTTGCATTTTTTCAAGCGTTCTAACTTTTGCACAATCTACACCAGTTAGTCAAACTGTTGAATCAAAAAATGTAGTTCTTGAAGAATTAACAGGAATATATTGTGGTTATTGTCCTGATGGACATAAAATTGCTCAAGGAATAGCTGATGCAAACCCTGGAAGAATTGTTTTGGTTAACATACATGCTGGAGGATTTGCAGTACCTTCAACTGGAGATGTTGATTTAAGAACAACAGATGGTACAACAATAGACAATTGGATGGATCCTTCAGGGTATCCTTCAGGGTCAGTTCAAAGAAAAGTATCAGGAGGAGAAATACCTCAAAACAGAGGGGATTGGTCTGGAATGGTTAATACTGTTTTAGCTCAAACATCACCTGTTAATGTAGCTTTAGATGCAACAATAGATGCAACAACAAGAGTTGTAACTGTAAATGTTGAAATGTACTATACATCAACTCAAAACCCAGGTACAAATCATTATTTAAATGTTGGAATTCTTCAAGATAATATTGAAGGAAGACAATCTGGGTCATCTGCAAATCCAGCTCAAGTGTTAAGTAATGGTAATTATCTTCACAATCATGCTTTCAGAGGTTATATTAATACAGGAGCAGCAGATGGAGATATGTTTGATGCAACTCAATCAGGAGTAATTACTAAAACATATACGTATACTTTACCAGCAAAAGTTGGTAATGTAAATTTAAAAATACCTGATTTAAAATTTTTCGCATTTGTTGGTCCAGGAAGAAATACAGCTTCTACAAGCGAACTTTTTTCAGCTGCTGAAGTTACTCCAACTATCGTAAATACTCCTGGAGCAACTGCTCAAATGGAAGGGATCATAAATTCTTTCAATATAGGTTGTGAAACATCTGCTACAGTTAGTCCTACTGTTGAAGTTTATAACGTAGGTCAAGAAATAACTTCATTAAAGTTTGCAACATCAATTAATGGTGGAACTGCTTATGAATCAACTTGGACTGGAAGTATTGATACATATGATACAGAAGAGATTACGATTTCTGGAGTTCCGAATTTTGTTCCTAGTATATATTATAACAATGTAAAGGTTGATATTATTGAAGTAAACGGAGGGAGTGGAAGTATTGCATCAACATATTCTGCTACTTCAACTATTTCAAAAGCTAAAACTGTTACAGGTGCTGAACTTACAGTTGAAATTTATACAGATAATTACCCTGGAGAAACTTCATGGGAGATTTTAAATTCAAATAATGTTGTTGTTGCAAGTGGAGGCGGATATATTCCATCAACTCAATCAGCTGCATCAGTGGATGCTTTAAAAACAAAAACACATGATGTTCTTTTAACAGAATCAGATTGTTACAGCTTTAAAATGTATGATTCTTATGGTGATGGAATGGCATATGGATCTAATCCTGTCGGAGGTTTTGGTTTCAAAATAAAAAAAGGATCTCAAACTTTATATTCAGTTGTTTCTAATCCATTTGAAGTTTCAACATCTACAGGTAATGGAACGGAAAAATATGAATTAATAGAAGGGGTATTAGATTTTACATTTGACGAAGCTTACTTGGGTCTTTCTGATTTACAAAACTCAATTAATTTAAATGTTTATCCTAACCCAGCTAAAGAAAATGTTTCCATAAGTTTCAATGCTGATAACAAAGATTATACTATTAGTTTAGTAGATGTAACTGGAAGAATACTTAAAACACAAAATTATTCTTCTTTAAATGGAAGTCAAGTTATTGATTTAAATTTAGAAGGTATTTCTTCAGGAAATTACCTTATTTCTATCCGTTCTGAAAATGGAGTTGTAAACAAACAAGTTTCAGTACAGTAAAAATAAAGTTATAATTCTTTCTTAAAAAGTGGGTATCACAATATATTGTGATACCCACTTTTTATTTTATAACATAATATGAAATTTTTTTATCTAAATAAATTATATTTTTTCATTCTCTTTTTTGTTGTTTTATGAGCACTAAACCAAAAGATAAACGTAAATAAATACGTTTATGTTAACAAGCCTATTATTCAGTAATTTAAGTATTCTATTTTATAACAATCATTTTTTATAATAGATAAATAAAACTATAAGGTCGTAACACATAACGAACCGCTTAAACAATTGATAATGAAATAAATATGAGTGTTATGTGTTGTTATTCAATAACGTTTACGTAACTTTGTCTTAACGTTATATTAACATTGGTCTTGGTTTTATATTATTTTAATTCAGGACCTACAAAAATTTACAATTATGTCAAATACAAAATCCTTAAAGAAAGATTTAAAGAGTGCTTTAAAAAAAGTAGAAGCAAAGAAAAAAGCAGCTAAAAAGGCTAAAAAAGCAGTAGCTAAATTGGCAAAAGCTTTCAAAAAGAAAGAAGCTAAAAAAGCGGACGTAAAGAAAGCGATGAAATTAGCTAAGAGTAAGAAGAAGCAAGTGAAAAAGGCTTCTAAAAAAGTTGATACTGCTAAAAAAGCACTTAAAAAAGTAGCTTAATAATTTTCTATCAATACGTATTATAAAGTCGTGCTAGTTTCTAGTGCGACTTTTTTTATGCTAACTTTCCCTGTATAGCTAACCTATTGAACGAATGTTATTATTCAGATTATTACCTCTATCTTTAGAACATAAAATTTAAAATACTTTCAATATGTCTTTTTCTTCTCTTGGGTTATCTCCTGAATTATTGAACAATATT
>Ga0228627_1000496_pt1 | contig 23801 bp, 12 predicted proteins | sample 33DmetaG_FD_190483 | JGI IMG/M metagenome (GOLD analysis project Ga0228627, IMG submission 190483) | Seawater microbial communities from Monterey Bay, California, United States - 33D | ecosystem: Environmental > Aquatic > Marine > Coastal | place: USA: California | collected 2016-09-28 | reverse complement strand
TCTTTCAGAGAAACTTTGACAGGTGGACTTGCTCCAACTCCAACTAGTGCTGATTCAATTCTTGACGTAAACTACCAGGCTATTATGGGTCTAGAAGTATTAGGAAAAGAACACTGTGCACTTGTAACAGGATTTTAGTAATAATAAACCTTAAGAAGAGGGGAGGAAATCCCTCCCTTCTTTTTTTTTAAAACCAACAGTTATGATAAAAACAAAAGAGTACAACAACGTAAAAACACCTCCTCAACTAAAAAGAAATGAGGTAAAGGTGTTTCAGTATTTAAATATGAAAGACGATAAGCAAAACCCTGGTAAAGTGGTAATGCCATCTATTCATATGATTCCACAAGTGGACAGGGTTTACGACAAAGAGTCTGATGATTATATAGATATTGCATCTATCGCATCTTTAGGTATTGGAGGTAAACCAACGTTTAATACAATACAGTTTACTAAACAAGATAAAGGTCTAATGGCTTTAAGAGGAAGTAAGACTGGAGATAGAGAAATTTTTCAATATTTAATGCTGTCAAATTACAACGCATCAAATCCAAATAGGGACACAAGTATTGTTCCTTTATTTAAGTTAGTAGAACCTAAAAAAGAGGCTGCTGACAGTAGAAAATTAAGAAACTTACGTAGAGACGCAATGAATGTCGCTGCTGAACTTTCTGCTGCTGAGGTAAGAGAATTTATTGCTTCAATGAATAAAGATGAAAAAAGAGATATTTCTATTCTACGAGATGAGTTGGAGATTATGGCTGAAAAAACTCCACAAGAATTCATTACGTTAAGTAAAGACAAGAATAAATCTATACAAGCAAATTGCAAGACTGCAATAGATAAAAAATTGATCAGGTTTGACAAGGCTTCTAGCACCTTTTTATGGGTGTCAACTGGAGAGACTATTGTACAGGTTCCAAGATCATCAAAAACAAGTTACCTACAAGGCTTTACTAACTTCGTTTTGAGTAACAAAAATGGGGAATTAGTTTACGAAGAAATCGTAAAATTGCTTAAATAATTTGTTGTTGGTTTGTTTAAAGGTCGGTCGCAGGAAATTAAGTACTGAGACCGGCTTTTTTTATTATTAATATGTATGAGCACATTCACAAATGATGCAGGGAGTGTATCAATAGATTTTTTAATTCAATTCGATTTAACCTCAACACCAAAGTTGAAGGTTACAGACGCTTCTACTTTTTCAAAAGCACAAACAGGAGTAAAGGTTTATATAAAAATAACAAGACCTGATGGCATTGTAAGAAATCCAGAAGAGGGGAAAGTTGACATTGCAGGAAACTCTGGTAGTTTACCTGTTTTTGATTCTTACGTTTTACCGTTATCACCTACAGATGGTCAAGTAAGTAAAGGTGATTATAAAGTAGAATATAGTTTTACAGTTGGTGACGCTACAGTTGTTAAAAAAACGAAAACTATTTCATACGATTTTCAAAAAATACAACTTACTACTTTTCAAGATATAAATGAATTTACACCTTTAGTAAAGGTAAAAGACACGACTCCTAGTTATGATGTAACGAACTACACCTTAAGTAGTATTAGTAGATTATTTAAAGGACAGAATAACGTAAGTAACTCAACTATAACTGATCAAACAACTACAGCAAACACAACAGCAGCAAGAGAATTTTCTTTAGCAGACGCAAATTCTAAATTATACGACAACAAATACACTGTAGATTTAGAGGTGACCTTAAATTACACACATAAATCATTTAGTTGGTTTAGTGTAAAGTCTAAAAGCACAAAGCGAGATATTGTAAAAACACATACGGTCCCAACTAAGATAGAGATGATATCTTATTTTAATACTTTAAGAAATTTAATAGAAACATATGATGGTTATAATAAATCATTATTTGATAAGTACACAAAAAACTATGAGTTTGTTATAACTGGTTTTGATCTTTTAGAAAGAAGGTTAGATGCGGGAATAAGTGATGATGAAAACACAGATATTTTAAGAGACATATTAGAAGTTTTAAGAAATGATGTACCAAGGGAGCATACAGGAGATGAATTAACCGCTGTCTCTTTAAATATTTATTCTACCGGATTTAGTGTTTCTTGGACTTCTATTCAAAATGTACCAACATATAATCCGTTTGCAACATATGAAAAAACATTTGCATCAGCCTCTAAACAATGGGATGTAACACATAGTTTGAATAAGAAGCCTTCGGTTACACTCGTTGACGAGTATGATAATATTGTATATGGTGCTGTAGAATACGTAAATTTGAACGTTATAAAAATCACATTTAACACCCTCTCAAAAGGTAAAGTATATTTAAATTAAAAGACTATGGCAATAGAATATCTACATCATATAAATCTTGGCAATAACGAGATACAAAACGTTAAGTTAGATAATAAAACTACGACTCAAAGAAATGCAATGACCAAAGCGGCAGGTCATGTAATCTTTAACACTACTTTAAGTAAGTTTCAGTTTTATGATGGATCTGATTGGTTAAACCTACAGGATGAATTAGTTGCTTCTGAAGTAAGAGCAATGTTTTCTCATTCAGATGCAGGAGGCGATGGAAGTTTTGCTTACAATAGTTCAACAGGTCAATTTACCTATACAGGACCAAGTGCAGCAGAGGTAAGGGCACACTTTTCACAAGGTACTGGGATTACAATCTCTAATGGTCAGATTGCTACCACTATCACACAATACACAGATGCAGACGTACAGTCTTATTTAAGTACTGGTACTGGAGTTACTCTTTCTAATTCTGGACAAATTTCTATTGGTCAAGATGTATCTGACAATGCAGATGTACAATTTAATGATATACAGATTGATGGTAATGCCATCATTGATGGAACACTAGGGGTAAATGGTAACGTTACTTTAGGTAATGCAACTAGTGATACAGTAACAATTAAAGGTAATCTTAATGTAGAGGGGTCAACAGTTTCTGTTAATCAAACAGAGATTAATGTTACAAATGCTTTTGTGTTTGAAGGAGCATCAGCAGATGCACATGAAACAACTCTTACAATAGCAGAACCAACTGGTGATAGAACAATAACCCTTCCTGATGCCACTGGTACAATTGCATTGACAAGTGGTATTAGAACTGATGATCAAATCAAAGGTATTGTTGGCGGAATGGTTTCTAACAATACTGAAAGTGGTATTTCAGTTACATATGATACTACTAACAAAAATTTAGATTTTAATGTAGCGGATCCAACAATAACACTCACAGGAGATGTTACTGGTACTGGTACCATGACTAATCTTGGGAATGTATCTATTGCATTAGACACAGTAAAAAACAAGGCTGCTAATGGAACAGGACCTGCGGCAGATAATGACACTGATTTTACTTTTCAGCATAGTTTAGCAACTTCTAATATTATTGTACAAGCATTTAAATCAAGTAAGATGGTAATGTGCGATGTTGAGATTGTAGATTCTAATAATGTAAAACTTGTGTTTGCACAGGGACAAACCGCAGACAGTATAACCGTAAACGTTATTTCTGCTGCATCATAAAAAAATAGCGGAACATGGCAATAGAATTCTTAAATGGAATTGATCTAACTGGAAAGTTAGAATTAAAAACACTTAGCACAAATACATCTTCAGCCATTGCGTTGGTTATGTCAGGTAATGAGGTTCAAAAGAGAACTTTAGGAACTGCTGCGTTTGCTGACACCACTGATTTTACTACTGGGTCTTTCTTACCACTTGCAGGAGGTACAATGACTGGTAATCTTACGCTTAGTGATGGTGTTTTGTTAAGGCTTGGAGATGATACTTCTATTTATTCAGATGGGAATGATGCTTATATTCAAACACTAAAAGGTAACTTATATTTTTATCATGGAGCCGATGATAAAGATATTATATTTGGCGGTGATGATGGTTCAGGTGGAGTTACTACATATTTTAGGTTAGATGGGAGTCAGACACAAACAATATTTTCTGAAAGTGCCCAATGGCAAGATGGTAAAAGGGTTAAACTTGGTAGTGCCGGAAACCTACAACTACAGCATACAGGAACTACAGGTATTGTAGATAACCAAACAGGAGATCTTATAATTAAAGTTTCACAAGATGATGGAGATATTATCTTTCAAAGTGATAATGGTTCAGGCGGTATTGATACATATATTAGAATAGATGGTGGTCAAGGAAGAACAGAATTTGAAAAAGGAACACAACATTTAGATAATGTTAAAGGGAATTTTGGTTCATCGTCTGACATGCAGATATACCATAATGGAACAAATGCTTTTGTTACAAATGCTACAGGAGATTTAAACTTTATAAACCATACAGATAATCATGATATAAAGTTTCAGTCAGACGATGGTTCTGGTGGATCAACTACATATTTTCATTTAGATGGTAGTGTTGCTGACGGTACAAACACTGGTACTAGATTTCCTGATCAGTCTATAATACTATTAGGCTCTGGTAGTGGTTGGTCTGATGGTGCTCAAATATATCACAGTGGTGCAAATACTCACATAAACAACTACGTTGGTCATTTAGATATAAGAAACTACGCAGATGATGGGGATATCTTATTTCAAAGTGACGATGGCTCAGGGGGTATTACTCAATATTATAGAATTGATGGTGGAGCAAGTTTAAATGTATTTTCTAAAGATATTTTCTTACCTGATAATGTAAAGTCTTTATATGGAAGTAGTAGTGATCTTAAAATATTTCATAACGCAACAGATTCATTTATTGTAAACGAAACAGGTAATTTAAAAATTGTTAATGGTGCTGATGATGGGGATATTATATTTCAATCTGATAACGGTTCTGGCGGAGTTGAAAACTATATACAAATTGATGGTAGTGAGGGAAGAACGTTATTTAATAAACATATACGATTAAATGACGGTATAAAAGCACAATTCGGTGGTTCAGCAGATTTAAATATTTTTCACGATGGATCTAATACTTATTTTGAAAACAAACTTGGGGACTTAGTATTTAGACAAGAGGCAGATAATAAACGCATCTCGTTTAAATCAGATAACGGTTCTGGAGGAGACACTGAGTATTTTAGAGTAGATGGTGAATATGAAAATGTTCAGTTTGCAAAAAACATAAATTTATGGGATAATGTACAATTAAATATTGGCTCTGGTAATGACTTTCAACTTTACCATAATGGCTCTAATAGTTATCTAAGAAACAATACTGGTACATTAGAAATAAGAAACCAAACAACAGGTGCATCGGATCTTTATTTAAAGACTACCACACCTAACGGTTTAGAAACCTTCTTATACCTAGACGGTAGCATATCCTCATTAATGGTCAATAAGGACTTGTTGATGTTTAATGATGGGAATGGTGGTAAACTTAAATTTGGTGCTTCACAAGATCTTCAAATATTTCACAGTGGATCACATAGTTACATAGACGAGAACGGAGCAGGAAATTTATACATTCGCCCATCAGATAATTTGTACATACAAAGAGCAGACGGTAATCAATCTGCTCAATTTTCTACAGGCGGTGGAGCACATTTATTTTATAATAGCAATTTAAAAATATCAACTATAGACACAGGTATCAAGGTAACTGGAGATGCTTGGCTTAATAATGGTTTAGTATCTACTATAGATTCAACAGGTTCTCTTTATATAGATGTAAATGCTAATAATGATTATGGTGGTAGAAACTTTAGAGTATTAAATAACGGAACAACTTATTTCAATATAGATGCGGATGGTGATGTGGGTGTTAATACAACAAGTCCTAGTAGTAAGTTTGAAGTATTAACAACTACTACAAGTAAATTTGTAAGATTTAAGGCAGACAATAACGAGAATAGATTTGATTTTTATGTAGGTGCAAGTGGAAACGCTTCAAGGATGTCAATGTTTCAAGCCGATGGTACTACTGAATCAATAAGATTATCTTCAAATGGTAGTTCTTGGTTTACAGGGGGTAATTTAGGTGTTGGAACAGTAGATCCAAGTCATAAATTAACAGTACCAAGTGGTACAAACGGTAGAGTAGCAAGGTTTGGTAATCTTGAAATTACAACACAAGCAGGAACTTATACTGGAAGTTCAATAGAGGTTACTGGTAGTAACTCTTTTATAAAATATAATTCCACTTTAGGTCACAAGTTTTTCACTAGAGTTACTGATGGAGGAAACACTTTAGAAGCATTAACAATAGTTCCTGACACTGGTAGAATAGGTATCGGGGTAAGTGAGCCTAACACAAAACTTGAAGTTAGAGGTGGTTCTGGAACAGGTGAACACGCACACGCAACCTTTACAGGAACTGCAAATAGAGGATTGAAAATATCAACCACTAGTGTGCCATATGGACAAAACGATGGTACAGTCTTGTATGACGCCCAAGATGCTGAAGCGGCAGGTGAACATCATTGGCAGATAGCGGGTACCACTAAAATGGTACTAGATAAAGACGGTCAATTAGGTGTGGGTACTGCTGATCCTAGTTATAAACTACACAATACAGGAACTTCTAGATTAGAAGGAAGAGTTACATTAGGAGGTAATGTAAATAACTTTATACAAGGTGAAGGTACTGGAATAACATTTAAAACAAATAGCGAATATACTTTTACAAAAGGAACAAATACATATTTAAAAATACTTTCTGATGGGAAGGTGGGTATTGGACATGATACACTTTATCAAAAGTTTACTGTAAATGGTAATATTGATATTAGAGGTGGTAATGACTCCTTGTTAACTTTCAACAATGGAGACGGAGGTATAGGAGTTCACTACAATAATACTGGTACTGTTGGTAGAGATATAGCAATTAAAACTTACGAAGCAGGGGTTGGTAATACTGAGAAAATGCGTATTACTAAAAAAGGTGATGTTGGCATAGGAACTCCAAATCCTGGATCTACTCTACCTACAGACTCTGAAACTGCTAGTAAAGTTTTGCAATTAACAGGAGTAAGTGGAAATACAGGTGATACTGCTGTTTTACTTAGAAGTTCAGATAATTCTTCGGGATTAGATTTATGGCATAATGCTTCAACAGGTGATTCTTATATTGATAATAGATTTAACGCTGCTCAAGGAGATACTATATTTAGGGTTAAAACCGCAGGAACCCCATTAGAAGCACTTAGAATCAAAGGTGACGCAAACGCAACTTTTGCAGGGAAAGTTGGTGTAGGTATGGATCCAACAGATCAACTAGAGGTTGCAGGTAATATTAGAGCAAACGTATCAAACACAGGTGGATTTATGCTTACAGCAGCATCTGCAAGTGGTTTGGTTAGAAATGCCGCTACTGGAGTTGCTTTAAGAACAAACACAACTGATAGATTAATTATTAATAATTCTGGTGACGCAAGTTTTACAAATAATGTAACAGTTGCGGGTGACCTAATTGTCAATGGTACTACAACAACTTTAAACACAGCAACTGTAGAAGTTAAAGATAATATACTACAACTTAACACAACACAAGGTACACCAAATACAATGACAGCATCTACCTCTGGTATATCTGTCTTTAGGGGTCTTGACACTAACGGAAATGACACTATAACCCAAGCAAGTTTAATATTTGATGAGGGTGATGATACTTGGGATTTAACAAATAATTTAAAAGTTGGTGGTGCTATTGATGCAACAGGTCATATTCAGGCTTTTAGTAGATTATATCTTAGAGAATCTATTCAAATTTTAAATAAAGCAGGTAGCGGTTGGTTAAATTTTGCTGCTCGTAATACGTCCGCTTCAGAGGCAGTATATGATCTATCAAATGTAGGGACTATTAGTACATCTGGTAACGCAACATTTGGTGGAGATGTTACAATGACACAATCCTCAGGAAATAATATTCTTTTTATTAATTCTTCAGGAGGTGGTAATCCTGTAATATACATGCAAGATTCTACACGTAAATGGGGTCAATTTGTTTCAAATGGTGATTTATGGTTTAAAGATGAAAGTTCTAGTATAACTTCTTTAAGATTAGACGGTGGTAATGGTAATGCAATTTTTGCAGGAGATGTAAGTTTAGAATCTTCGAAGACTCTTAATTTTAGTGGGACAAGTTTAAAACTTTTCCACGATGGGTCGGACGGTGTTATTAGAAATAGTACAGGGCATTTGTATGTTGACAACTTAGCAAGTGATAAAGACATTTATTTTAGAGGTAAAGATGGTGCGTCTACGATAACAGCACTAACCTTAGATATGTCTGAAGGTGGTAACGCAACTTTTGTAGGGGACATAACAATATCAAAATCTACACCAACGCTAAAGTTTGATAATCTAGCAGGTGGCGGTTTAGATCCAATATTAACAGCAAGCGGTACTAATTTTACTATTTCTACATCTAGTATTACACCTTTAAGTGTAGCGTTAGACACAGGTAACGTAACTTTTTCAGGTAATATTGTAATGGCGGCAAATGCTACTGTTGATGGTGTTGACATATCAGGCTTACCAACATCTTTTGCACCTACAGACGCTGAAGCAAATGTTTACTCAACTGCTGCCGAACTTTTAACAGCAATTAAGACTGTAGATGGATCGGGTTCAGGATTAGACGCAGACACATTAGATACTTATTCATCTTCTTCATTTGCAAGAAAAGACGAAGCAAACCCTATTTTTACTAGTGGTTTATCAAAAAAGAACTCAAGGTATGCATCAGGAATAACATCTGAATATCCTTTAGGTCACTATACTCCAGGTGATACTGTTTTTGAAATTGATCCAACTTGGAATGATACTGAATTAAAATCCTTTTTTAACAGTAATAATGTTACTTGGGCTACTGAGGAAAACGCACCAGGAGGATATTCTATTTACATAAATAGTAATATTGGTGTGGGTGCTCCTTATGGCTCAGGATTCCCTATGATTCCAATTGATCAAGACGCTACATACTATCAAGAATGTTGGATAAAAAATGCTGATACAACAACATTGGGGCACTATATGGGTTCTACGGATCATGAATCAGATTTTTCTTATCCTGATTCTGGAGCAGGTAACCCTGGTTCTTATGGGTATTGGACAATGTCAAATCAAAACCCAGGTAATAATTGGACAAAAGTTTCTGGTTACATTACAGGACATCACGCATCAAATACAGGTTTTTTTGAAACAGATGCCGCATACTTTTCACCATTAGCATTGTTTAATTATTCTTACACATCTGGAACAAGGGCGTGTTGGATATCAGGATGGAAAGTTATAAGAGTAGATAGCGTAGGTGATAGAATATTCCAAGATGATGTACAGGTCAAGGGTAAATTGCAAGTAGACGATGATGCAACGATTGACGGAACATTGCTTATTGATGGTGTTTCAAATTATACAGGATTAGAAGTAAAAGGAGTAGGTGCATCAAGACCATCAGTTAATCTTTCAAACGCAACTACAGGTATTTTAGGTCAAGTATACGCAACAGAGGGTAGTGCTTTGGTATTTGCAACAACTACAAGTGGTACAACTGCCCTAACTCTTGATTCTTCACAAGACGCATTTTTTGAAGGGGATGTAACATTTAAAAAAGATGTATCAATTGACGGTGCACAATATGTGAATCAAATACAAGCACGAACTTCAGCAGGTCTTAAATTAGGTAACGACAGCAACAGCGGTTATGTATTTATAAAAGATTCAAAGGAGGTTTGTATTGGAACCACAACTCCTTCTTATAATTCTAATTATGGAACAGGAGATTTAAATGTTGAAAATGATCTTTTTGCTTCTGCTCAAATCTTTACACATAATGATACAGCAGGAAACTTTTCATTTTTAGGATTAGGAAAATCTAGCGGTACAGGAGCATCACCTACAATAGTACAAGAAAATGAAAGAATTGCAGTTGTAGGTTTCTATGGTTATGATGGCACTGCCTATGAAAGACTAGCGAGTATAGACGCTTATGTAGACGGTACTCCAGGGGAAAATGATATGCCTGGAAAATTAGTATTTAAAACTACTGCTGATGGTGCTACTTCACCTTCAACAAGGTTGACTATAGATGCAGCGGGTAATTCAACTTTTGCAGGTCATATAATACCTACAACAGACAACACTCAAGATTTAGGAACTACGGATTCTAAAGATTTTAGAACTTTATATGTCAGAAATATTGATATATATAACCAAAGGTTTAGGATGGGGTCTTCAGGTACAACAGCGGTTCTGGAAGATCACAGTACGGTAGGAGATGGTTTTAAGTTTCTACACTTAGGAGCAGAAATACTACGATTGGGTAATGATACTGCAACCTCAGCGGTTTTTGCAGGAAATATTACTGTTAATTCAGATTCTAATGCAATAGGATTAAGGGTAAATGGTCGTTCTTCAGATGATATTGCAGAAATCAATATGTATGAAAATGATGGAACTACTTTATTGGGTCGTATTCAAACTCGTACAACTGAAATGAATATTGGCTCAATTACCTCTATTCCTTTATTGTTAAAAACAGGTGGAACTACTGCCTTAACAATAGGTACATCACAAAACGCAACTTTTGCAGGAGCAGTTTCTACTGGCGGTTATTTAACATTAAATTCATCAGACGATATTCCAAGATTAATTTTCAATGGTTCTGGAGATGATTTCTTTTTTAGCAATACTGCTAATTATTTTGGTCTATATAATGATACTGATAGTAGATGGGACATTAAAGTAGATGGTGCAGGTAACACAACTTTTGGAGGTAAAATAGGGATTGGAACTGGTACAACTGCTCCTACATATGATATAGATATACATAATAACAATGGTAGAATTAGAATGCTGGGTAGCACTGGATATGTTGCCTTGGATTTACAGAATAATGGTCAAAGTTTTTATGTAGCAAGAGAAGGTTCTACAGGTGGTAATTTTGCAACCGGCAATACTGCTTATGCGGGAATTTTAGCAGTTCAAGGTAATTATAATTTAGAATTTGCCACGAATGGCGTTGTTAGACAAACTATTAATGGTGCAGGTAACACAACTTTTGCAGGGGCACTTGATATAAGAGGCACTGGATATAATCAATTAAAAATAGCAAGTAATCTTACCGCAAATACAAATAAACAATCAGGTATTGTAACAGAGAATTACGAAGGAAATAATGTTAGTATTATTCAAACATTCCAACAGAATAATTCTAATGCCATTTATTATGGTAGTGCTGATGCCTCATTCGCAGGAATCCAGAGCCATTACTTTTTTGTTAATGCTGATTCAGATACCGCAGGAAGTGGACATGAAAAAGCGTTTGAAATAAAGAGTGATAAAACTTCAAATTTTTATGGTAATGTAAAGGTAAAAGGCACTAATGTAACGGTAGAAAATGTAACAAACCCTTATATATATTTAAACGACACAGACGCAGGTGCTGCTTTATTTCAACAGGAAGGTAACGATACTAGAATAGGTTCGGATTCAAATACTACGGTTAAGATAATCCAAAATAACCAAGATGCTGTTGTTATAGATACATCTAAAAACGCAACTTTTTCAGGTAACATAGTTGCAGAGGATAGTGAGGTTCATGTTGGCGATACAAGTGGAGATAGTTGGACAAGAATACTACACGCTCAAGCAAATGGTTACGGTTTTAACTTCCAACACTCTAACGCTACTGTACTTGTAAACGAACAAGGAAGCACAAATCAGGCTTTGGTTTTAGGTGATGTTGATGCAGGAGATCAAGATGGTTTATTTGGTATTGCACATAAAACAGCCACAACTAGTTGGGCAAAAGTTTTAAATTTAAAAGGTAACGGTGAACTATATATAGGCTCTGATGGAACAAAGCAAGTTTATCACGAAGGTCATAAACCAACCTGGTCTGAGATTGAATCTAAACCATCAACGTTTACACCAAGTGCTCACAACCATAACGATATTTACTACACCGAAACTGAAATAGATGCAAAGTTTACATCAACTGATGGTAATGGTAACGAGTGGAAGTTTAAATTAGGGGATGAAGGTAATATGACTGGCAACAAGTGGTATAAGGTTGCTCAGGTGAATCAAGGTCATGGAGGCTTACAAATAAAAGGATTTTTAAGTAACCATGTTGAAACTTTCGGAACGCAAAAATTTGACATAGCAATACAAGGTCGTGAAACTAATACTGAAATAGAAATAACTGGTAGCGTTGATGTTTTACATAATGCTACAGGCTCAGGCACAGATAAGGTAGGTATTAGAGTTGTTAAATCTGATACAACTACTAGTGCTAGTTGGCATTACTGGGATGTGTATATAAGAACATCAAGATATACACAAGCAGATATACATTTAATTAAATCAGGTGGTGGTAATTCTTTTTACACAACAAAACCAAGTGTTACTTCAGAACCTGCACCAGTATCAGGCGGTACTGTAGAGTTAGATACTTCAACATTAGAAGAGGGGAACTATGTTATAGACAATAGTATTCCTAGAGAAATATATCACGAAGGTCATAAACCTACCTATACAGAAATAGGTGCTGCTGCTTCATTACATACTCACTCTAATTATCTAACATCTAACGCAAATGATACTGCTTCTGGAGTTTACACTTTCACAGGTGCAGCAAATTTTGCTTTAGATTCTACTTTTGCAAATTCAGAAGTAGTAATACCTGCAACTACAGACCAAAATCCTAGAATAATGTTCTACAGACCAACAGGTACTGGAACTTTTAATTATCCTTGGAGACTACAAGCAGGTGGTGGAGGTGCTTCAACTGGTTTTTATATAGGAACTGGATCAGCGGATCAAAAGTCCCAAGAAACTATAGTAAATAAACTGGGGTTAAGTTCTTCAGGTACTTTAACTGTGAAAGGCGATGTTGTAGCCTACGGATCTCCATCAGATAAAAATTATAAAGAAAACATAAAACCTATTGAAAATGCTTTAGATAAAGTAATGGATTTAGAGGGTGTTTCTTTTGATTGGAAAGAAAGCGATAGTCTTCTAGATATAAAAGAAGATATTGGTTTTATAGCACAAGATGTACAAAAGGTTGTACCAGAACTTGTACGAGAAAACGAGGATGGTAATTTGTCTTTAAGATATCAAGGTCTTATTCCTGTTTTACTAGAGGCTATGAAAGAGCAACAAAAACAAATAGACGAACTTAAATCACAAATGGCTGTATGTAATAAAAGAGCCTGTAACTGCAAAAAATAAAATTATGGAAAACACTTATTTATTATTAATAGATCAAATTTATGTTCAGCCTGTTCAAAATATAGGAGCAGATAATGAATTAATTAATGTTGTAACAGCAATTGATTATCGATATGAGGGTACTTCAGAGTTTGGAACTGTAGTAAACTTTAAATCGACAAAAAATATGCCTTCACCAAGTTCAGACAGTTTCACAAAATATGAAGATGTGACTTACGAAATGGCTCAAGACTGGATTAGACATACTGAACCTGAAGAGTCAGACGTTTATAAAATACTTGATGATCAAATAAAAGATATTGAATCACCTAGGTTTGTTAAACCTGATGTTATGCCTTGGGAAATTTTACCTCCAGGAGAAGATGAAATAAATGCACAAAACGAAGAGTAAATGGCTGTACCCACTTCAGGAACATTACATCTAACAAAAATTGCTAATGAAAAGCATTTTGACAACTATAACCAAGCACAACTTCCTGCTGCTCCTTATAGTTCGAAAGACCTTGCAGTAAGTGGGGACTCTAATGGTAGTGGTGTTTCATATGATGTTACGAATACCAATTCTGCTTCTAGACCAGATAATGCTGCACCATATAAGATGTCTGAATGGTACGGTTATGATCACGATGCAACAGCATCAAGTGGTGCGTGTATTCAAGTTGTTCACTCAAATTTTGTAGGATCAAATCAATACAGCACATCTGGATGTAATTCCTCTAACGCAATAACAGCAAATTCTGGCATAGTAGGTTTTACAAGTGGAGATGCATTAGCATTTCTTATTAGGTATGTTAGATACAGAAATGTAACAGGTTCTTCTAAGAACTACAACATACGACTTTACAGGGAAAGCACAACCTGTGCAACCTTAAAGGTTTACAAGGGATATCATGGTTCATCCTACGGATACACCACTTCAGGATTTACTCTTGTTCACACAAAAAGCACTACAGGATACACTACTTATACAGGTACTATTTCTGACGATGACGAGTTGTTAATAGTGTTTGAGTTTTCAAACAATAATTCGTGCAATGGCGAGCAGGACATATGTAGTATAAGTAACTTATATTACCATGGTTCTACTTGTAGTTATAATGGAACAATGTACGCTGTACCAATATTGGGAAGCGGTAGTTCAACTGCTTATCAATACAGTAGTGGCTCTAGTGCTTTAACCGCAGGTTACCAACAAAGGTATAATTCTTCATCTTGGAGTACTGCCTATATTCACCAATGTGCAGGTAGTTCTTGGACGGTAGGGAATACAATATATCAAACAAATGGCACTTCAGGATCAGAAGTTGCTTTCGCAGGTACTGGGTGGAGATGTGGAAGTTTTCCGTCTACAACATATACAAATAATGGTTATCCAGGAGGTGGAATAACTAATGTTATTGCTTTTTACAATGCCTTTCATGCGACTGGAAATATTGAAAATACTTATTATGACCCAGGGCTTTAAATATTAATTAAAACAAACAACAATGAAAAAAAACAAAGAAACACCTTGTGTGGAGTGTAAAGATGAAAATAAACCAAGAATTTTTATAGCCTCACCAGGTAACAGATTTTCAAACAACTTTTTAAATTCTTGGACAAACTTAATTATGTGGATAGTAAACAACGGTTATGTGTTTACGTCTAATATTGATTACAGTTCACTTATACAGACTTCAAGAGATAAGGTTATGGGCACATCTCATAACTCGGCAAAACCTTTTAATGGAGAGTTTGATTTTGACTATATGTTGCTTATTGATTCTGATATGACATTTCACCCTACAGATTTAGAAAACTTAATATCGAGAAATGTTCCTGTTGTTTCAGGTATCTACAGAATAAAACCAGATAACGCTTGGTCTGCTTGGGTAGGAGGAAAACAATCTGAAGGTGGCGACTGGATTAATGATGAGTATATAGAAAAACATAAAGATAAAATGATCCAAGGAGACTTTGGTGGTTTGGGTTTTTGCTTAATTAAAAAAGAGGTATTTGATAAACTTACACCTCCTTTATGGTTTGATGATCAAGCAGATAAAAACTACGGAGAAGACGTTGTATTCTTTAGAAAAATTAAAGCAGCAGGTTACGATGTCAACTTCGATACGTCTGTAAAGTTAGGTCATGAAAAAACCTTCATCTTCATATAAAAACTGGATAGTAAAAAAAAGCAAGGCGGTTATATTATTTCGCTTTATTTGTATTGATAATAATTTAAACAAACATTAAAACAAACGTTTATTATGGCAAATTTAACAAAAGAAGAACTAGAGTTAGTTCAAAAAAACAACCAGAAGCAGTTTGAAATTAAAATCGCTTTGGCTGATTTAGTAATCGCATCAGAATCATTTGATCAAAGAAAGCAATCATTGTTTAGTTCTTGGTCAGAAGTATCTGAGGAACAAAAGAAACTCCAAGACGACTTAAAAGAGTCTTATGGAGAGGTTACTATTGATATCCAATCAGGTGAAATTATAGAGCCTGCTCCTGCAAATGTAGAGCAAGATGACGATAAAGGAGATTCATGATTACATAGTATTCATACTTAACAAGGAAACTACCGGGTATATATCACATGGTGATATTGATGCGGCTATTGACAGAGGTCAAATGTCTAAGTTTATGGAGTTGTATGGCAACCCTAAACAATATCAGCCCGGTAGACCTATACCGCCTATTGCATATGGTCAAACACAAAAAATATCTGATGACCTTAGATATTTTAAAATGCGTAAGCAGTTTACCACAAACAGTAATGGTGTATTAGATTTAGTTAATTTCACTAATACTGGTGGTGGTCAGAATCCAAAATATTTACATCTATTAGGATTGTATGTTGTAGGTACTTTAAATAATACGCCAAACAATACGTATACAATTACAGATGGAACAATTGCTTTTGCACAAGGATCATCAAATAGATCGTATTCTAAACCTGTAAAGATTGTTAGTGAAGATCAGTTAGCAGACAGACTTGTATCTCAGGTCTCGGCTCCTAGCAATATATCACCAATAGGTATACTAGGAGATGGAGGAGGTAAAATTCAATTGTTTCCTGAAATTCAACACTCAGGCTATATAATGTATTTAACTAGACCTCAAAAACCTAGATTTAGTCATGTAGTGGATGGTAGAAAAATTGTACATAATAGTTCAACTACATCGGCAGCCACTTTTACAGCAAATAACGCTCTGACTCTTCCAAACGGTACTGCTGTTGCGGCAGGTGCGACTTATTCATTGGTTCCGTCTATAGGTTTAAATTGGGCGGATGATTGCATAAATGATGTTATAAACAAAGCCTTGAACTCTCTAGGAGTTTACTTAGAAGACATTAATGTTGTTCAGTACACAGAAGGTAAAAATCAAACAGGGCTATGATAACAAAAGGAAAATTAACAGATCAAATATTAAGGTTATACTCTGGAGGGGGTGTAAACGATGAAAAGGAATTCTCAAGAGATGATATAAATTTACTGGTTAGTCAAGTAATAAATAGATTGCTTAAAACAGAACATATGGCTGTAAATATGCAGTCAGGTGACTTATTTCCTCCACACACATTGGTTACAACATATATAGTAAATCTAATTAGCAACACTACTAGTAACCCTTATGTTCATGCAGTTTTACCTGTCTTTCCAATATCCCTACCTAGAAACATGGGAGTCTGGAGCGTAACAGGTACAAATATAGATTCTAGTGCTACTGCTAAAGATAACACTGAATATATTCCATTGCAAACTGGACAGCATAATTTAATAGATCGTCAATCGTCATTAAAATACTTAGAAACTCAAGTAGGATATTGGGCGGAAGGTAATGTCATAAATTTTTTAACTGATATTACAGAATCACCTTATAATGCTAATAAAGTAAAAATAAAGTTACTAGTTGTAGACCCTTCAATACAAGGTGAGTATGATTACTTACAGATACCTATTGAAATGGAAGAAACGGTTGTAAAAGAAGTTTTAACGTTAATTGGTGCACTGCCTAAAGTGGTAGATAAAGCATCAGATTCAAATAATCAGATATGAGAGTATATAATTTAGATGAAATAATAAGGTCTGCTTTACTTACTTCAGGGCGACCTATACATTATTATATGCAGTATTTGCATTATGGTCTTAAGGCTGTAAGAGAAATTGGATTTGATTCACCTTTTAAAATTAAATCAACTAAACTAACAGTTGACGCTAATAGAGAAGTAACCATACCTAATGACTATGTAGATTATACAAGAGTAGGATGGGAAAATGGGCAGTTTGTTATAAATCTAATAGAAAAGAATTCATACAATAGATTAATGAATTTAGATTCTGACGGTAATCAAATTGCATATCCGGATGTAGAAACAGATCAGGGTTTGATTTATTCTGACAGTAATGACACACATACAAACGATCATGGAGAGCATGTAGGAAGACACTTTGGTCATAAAGCAACATATAAGAATTCTTTTATGGTAATACCAGAAAGAAATAAAATAATGTTGGATCCGTCTTTACACAAGGCAAAACATATTGTTATAGATTATATAACTACATCTACAACAGAATCGGCTTCAGATGCCACAACAATACCTGCCTATGCAGCAGATGCTGTAGAGAGGTATATACTTTGGAGATATACAGAACACGATAGAAACGTGCCAATGAATGGTAAGATGATGGCTAAAGAAGAGTGGCTTCAAGCACACAAAAGATATAGAAGTAGAAACTATCAGTTGTCATTAGATGATGTTCTTAAGTCATTAAGATCTCATACGTATGCGGCTGTTAAATCTTAAGAATGGAGAATTCAAAGAAAACATTTATAGCAGGTATTAATACTGATGATTCTTTTTTTGCCCATACTGGCGAAGATAATTTAGATGCGTTAAACGCAAGAGTTATATCTTCATCAGAGGGTAAATCTGGTTCGCTTTCTAATGTAAATGGAACGACTAAAATACCTAATAGTCAGAGTTTTTCCACAGACACAAAGGTTATAGGGTCTTATGAAGATCCTACCACTAACAATATATTTTATTTTTTAATTAACACATCCACATCAGGGTGTGCTATATATTGTTATAAGCCTGAATTCGAGAACATATACAAAGTCTTGTCTGACAGTAACTTAGAATCTGGTTATAGATTAAACTTTGATAAAGATAAACCAATAACAGGGATAGCATATATTGATGATATATTGTATTGGACTGGTGTTGAAGGTAGAGAGCCATTTAGGATAAATGTTGAAAGAGGTATATCTACAAATAATTCCCTCTACTCATCCGCAGACCAACCTTATCAACAACCGATTTTAAAACCGGTAATTACTTTGATACGTAAACCTCCGATGTTACCTTTAAAAATAACAGTTCAAGAAGATAGCACAAGAGACACCTCATTTTTAAAATCTAGAGCACATACGTTTGCATACAGATATGTGTATAAAGACGGTGAGACTAGTGTTTTTTCACCTACATCACACCATTATCCTAACCAAGATATGGACGATGATAATCATAAAACATCTAAAAAAATTAAAGTTGAATTTCCATTTTATGAAGCAGATTCAAATGGTATATCACAAGATGTTCATAAGATACAATTTGCGGTTAAGTTTGATAAAGACACATCATATTTTATTTGGAAAGAATTCGATAGTATTTCACATGCTACTGAATTTTTAGGACAAAAAGAAAGTACAGAGGGAATAATCACAGCAGACTTTTATAATGATGTTTTAGGTTTTTCTGTAGACGACACTAATTCTGTAAAATTATACGATACAGTTCCTTATGAGGCTGAGGCATTAAGTATCGCAAGAAACCGATTGTTTTTAGGTAATATAAAGGAAGGAAGATTAAATCCACGTCAGATAGATTCTAGTGACATAAGTTTAGATATAATTACGCAAAACTTCAGCGACAGTTTTTCTCAATATGATAGAAACAGAGGTGGTAAAGTTGGTTTTGCCCATTCATCAGCATACCAAATAGGTATTGCTTTTTTTGATTTTGCAGGAAGAACTGGTGGGGTTTTAACTGACGATAGTTTAAAGGTTATAACACCTGAAAGAGGTTTTTATTTAAGTACTTACAATTCCTCAATAAAATTCACCTTAAATGATTCTTTAAAAAATAAGATACCAGACTGGGCTGAATATTATGCTATAGTTAGAACTAAAAACTTGACTAAAGATTTTACAATATCAAATCTTTCAGATAAAGTAAGATATCATAAAACTGACTCAACCGGAGGATTTACGGTTAATGTAGAGAAAAACTATCCAACAAACGATGAAAACGATGATAAAGGAATTTCTGGAACTCCCAATGGAACTTTTTCTGAAGCGGAACTTGTTACGTTTTCCGCAGAACATGAAGGAGTTGCAGTAGGTTTAGGAGATCTTGTGTCTTACAAACAAGGATACAGTTATCAAGAGGGTGACCGAATAAAATTAATAAAAGGTGACGATATATTTGAAGCAGTTATTACAGGGCAAGAAGGTAAGTATGTTAAAACAAATTTATACAACCTTAATAGTACTAATTATTTTAACACAAACTCATTATCGAACTCTGATTATAATATAATTTATGAGATATATAGCCCTCATAAAATACAACCAAATGAATTTTATTACGAATGTTTTAATGGTAGAATTATAAGGGATGGTGGCACTGCATCATTTTCTAACTTAACAGGTAATTTAATTGGAGATGTTTATTTAAGATCATTAGAAGCAGACACAAGTAGTGTAGAAAACTTTTTCTTTGAAGGTGAGTCAACCACTAAAAATGCTCAAGACCATGAAATAAAAGGCGAAATAAAATACATAGACTTCCCAATTTTTTATGGTGAAGGAAATAATGATATGACTTGTAATACTGGCTCGAATAATGGAACTCATTCTTTTGATTACAGATACGATATTAAAATTAGTTCAACAGGATCACCAGACAAGTTTAAATGGAGAAAGAGGGGTAGAAGTTTAATTGGAGTTAACGAGCCTTATAGTAGTGAAATAAATATCACAGGTTCCGATCAATTCTTATCTCATGGAGTTAAAGTAAACTTTGGCTCTGTAACTGGTCATACAGTTAATGACAGGTGGGTTGTTAATGCAAAAATAGCAGATAATTCTGCCATGGATGAGGAAACACGAAGGGCTTATGGTATATTCCCCTCACCTCCAAATGGATCAATTATAGAAGGGTCAGAAGTTAGATTGTATTTCAAAGAACAAAAAAATGGAACTGCAATTAATTCTCATGTAGAAAATGTATGGGAAATTAATTTTGATGGGGTTGATCAAACATATGCAAATCTAGAAGAGTTGTTTTGGGAAACTAGTTTCGGAACAGATGTAATTGCACAAGCCCAAGGTGGTACAAATAAATTTGCGTTTAGGAGAGGAACAGTAGATAACTCAAACGGAGGTATGGCGTGCTTAAATATTTTAAATAGTGCTGCGGGTTCAGGAAATACAGTAAGTAACAGCGATGGGACTTCCATACATATGATTTATGAGGGAACTATGAGACAAAATGGCGACTGGGGTAGATCTGTTTACTCAAGAAACAATATTACTGTTGATATGGCTGACCAATTTTCTTATGCAGCAGAATCGATGAATCCGAGTAATGATTATTTTCTAAATTGGATTCAGATAACAGGTAAACCAAACTTAGTACCATCAGAAGTTAGTAGTCAAAAAAAGACAACTGGTATAGTATTTAGTGAAACTAAAATACCAGGAAGTAAAATAAATGGACTATCTAAGTTTAGTGCATTAGATGAAAAGAGGTTAGATGATGCTACAGGACCATTAAGATCTTTAAAAGTTACGAGCAAAACTCAGTCTACTGGTTCAATAATGTTAGCGATATCAGAAAATGAAACCTCTGGTATTTATTTAGGAGAACAACAACTTCAACAGTCCTCAAGTGGCGGACAGTTTTTAGCAGTTTCATCTGGTGTAATAGGTACAATAAATACTTTAAAAGGTTCTTACGGAACTAAACATCCAGAGTCAGTTGCTGTCAATGAAGGAACAGCATATTGGTTTGATGTAAAAAACGAGACAGTTATAAGATATGATAATAATGGTTTAACTCCTATTGGAGATGTTAAGATGAAAACTTTCTTTAAAGAAAAGTCTAGCATAATCTCTAGTGATTCTACCCCTCATTTTATAACAGCAACTTACGATGATTATAATTCAGAGTACATATTAACTCTTCCAAAAACTGGAGAAGTAACAACAGTTCTTCAAGAAGATCCTTACTATCCAGAGGAACCAGTAATTGATATTACAAATGATGGCTCAACACCTTCTACAAAGATAGTTAGTGTAACTATAAAAAAACCATGGAATATAACAACTGATGTTACCATAATCGATGGTAAGGGTAATTTAACTTTTACATCACCATATGGGTTTACAATACCTTCTGGTGTTGTGTCATTACCTACAGGCTCTAGTATTACGGTAACAAATGCTGTTAGTGGAGGATTTGTTCAAAACTCTAACGGGTTTTTTGAAATGGGAACAAAGTCACTAACTATAAATAATGTTTTTGGAGATGTTGAAAATATAGAATTACAATTAACAAGGTATATTCTTCCTGCTTCAAGCAACATTGTTGTATCAAACTTTACAGAATACACAAATGATAGATCTTATTTGTTTGGTTATCAATCAAGCGGAAACACTCCTATTAGAGTTACAGGTGCGTCTTCAGGTACAAATCCAATGTTTGAAGAAAAAACTTTAACCCCTTCTAATGGAACATTAACAATACCATGCACATCAAGTGTTCCATGGCAGTTTGGAGCATTAAATAATAACTCCACTAATTTTACAGAATGTGAATTAGGTGTTTGCTCGGATATAGCATCGAATAGAATAACTACAAATGCTACAGCAATAACTGCTTCAGGTTCGACTATCGGATATCAGCCTGGTAGTTTTAATATCACTATCACAGGTTTTCAAGAAGATATTGATTCTATTGTTATAGATTCAAGACCTTTAAAAAGAGCAAGTATTTCAAATTTAATTTTTGATGACATTACAACATCAGCATTAGGATTAAATACTTCTATAATTCTAAATAAAGAGACAGCGAGTGAATTTGGTTTTGTTTATTCTACTACAAATAATAACCCTATTATAGGAGGGTCTGGGGTGACCAAGCAAGTTGTAACAGGCGATATTACAAGTATGTCTTATAATGTCACTAGTCTTAGTGCAGAAACAACGGTTTACGCTAAAGCATATTTAATCTCTAATTTTGGGACAAGATATAGTTCAGTAAGCAGCCAGTCAACAGGGTCATCAAGTAATTCAGTACCTACAGTGACCACTCAAAGTTATCTGGTTATTGGGAATACATTAAGCGGAAGAATAGATGGTAATGGAGGTTCAACTTCAGGAACTAATGGTATTACTGAAAGAGGTTTTGTTTACTCCACAACCGACCAAACCCCAACAATAGGTGAAAGTGGTGTAATAAAAATACAGGCTTCACAGTCGGCAATTTCATCTTTTCCTTATAAATACTCTGTTAGTAATAATGTATTAGCATCTGGTGCTACATATTATTTTAGAGCATATGCTAAAAACGATATTGGAACTGCTTATGGAGATGTTAGTTCATTTACAACATCTAGTACAACACTTGGAATAGGTGGGTTTACACTCCAAAGTAACTCTGTTAATTCTAACGGAGGATATGTACAAATAGATGTCAGCAAAAGTGCACCAACAGGGGTTGCATCAGGATCAATAACAGTGACAATAGATTCAAATAATTCTATTATAGAATCAGAAACAGTAGACGTTGGATTTACAAATACTCAAACTATAGACTCTGTTCAGGTTTATATTCCCGGTAATTTTCTTGGTGGTAGCACAAGGTATTTAAATTTTAAAGTGAGTTCATTTACTGGAATATCAAACATTACAGGTCAAGATACACCAGTGAGTATATCGGGTAGAGTTTCTCAACAGTCATCAAATAATTTCGAATAACAAATATGAGCAATTTTACTATAAATACAGGCTTTAAAATAGGAGATGAAATCAAGATAGTTTTTGATATTAGTAATGAGGTTCCTGCTACCGCAGATAAAACAGTATATATTGTTGATTTGCAAGAAGGTACTCCTCATACTATAGCAGAAGAAAATATTCAAAGCAGTGATTATCAAACAATTAAATCACAAAATACTAAGTGGAGTAATATTCATGGTACTTATGTAGATGGTGCTTGGGAAACTAATGAGAATTATTATGCGGGGGCTAATACAAGTGATGGTGCGTTTAACACTAATAAAATAATAAGTCAATCAGGGCATACAAGTTCAGCCGCTAAGATAGCATCAGATATTTCTAGAACTGTAAGTGGTGTTACTTATACAGATTGGTATTTACCTACAAGTAGTGAGTTAAGTACTTTGTATCATTTAATCTCTGTATTAGATCCTGTGATCATTGATAACGAAGGTAGTCCATTAAGAAAAAACCATACTTGGGCTATAGTAAAAAACTACTGGGCTTCCAACGAGAGTGCTACTCCAACGACAAGAGTTCCTGTTATAAGTATGTCTTTTAATCCAAATTCAGGTGGT
>Ga0228627_1000461_pt1 | contig 24850 bp, 27 predicted proteins | sample 33DmetaG_FD_190483 | JGI IMG/M metagenome (GOLD analysis project Ga0228627, IMG submission 190483) | Seawater microbial communities from Monterey Bay, California, United States - 33D | ecosystem: Environmental > Aquatic > Marine > Coastal | place: USA: California | collected 2016-09-28 | reverse complement strand
TAGAACAAAAGGAAAAAGATAAAACAATTTATAAATTAATTCAAGAACCATATACTTTAAAAGAACTTACATATTCAATTATTGGTCAAGATAATAAAATATTAATTAATAAAAAATAATTTTATAATATATATGTTAGGGAAATATATTAATTTTCCGGTATTTTTAGTTTCTCTCGCAATTGGTATTCTTTTTGTATATTTATTTCAACCAGAATTGAATGTAATTTATGTTTATCCTACACCTGATAATCAAAATAAAATACTCTATAAGGATAAAACTGATAATTGTTTTAAATTTAACGCAGAACAAGTAAAATGTCCCGATGATAAAACTAAAATTAAAAATATACCAATTCAATAATAAATTATTATTATTTTCATTATATTTATATATAATGAAAACAAAGATACAAGAACTTTTACATAGTAAAGCAGGAAAATATATGTTTTCTATTATTTTAGGAATTGGATTAGCTAGTTTATTTAGAAAAGCTTGTAATTCAAGAAATTGTTTAGTTTTTAAAGCACCAGCTTTTTCTGATATTAAAAATAATATTTATAGTTATGGAAATAAATGTTATAAATTTACACCTGCAGCTACTAATTGTGATAAAAGTAAAAAAATTGTAGAATTTGCGTAGGTAAAAAAAATAATTAATAATTAAAATATATTATAAATGGCTACTAATAAAGAAACTACTAATATTGATGATTTACCTTGTCCGAATTCTAATAATGTTAATAGTGCTCCCGTTCAAAATGTCTTTAATGAAAATAATACTGAAAATGTTAAAATGCCAAATTATGGAGAACAACTAAATTCTGAAAAAGAAGTTGCGCCAGCACTACAAAATATTGATTATACAAGTAAATTAAATTCATCATTAAAAGAATTTGGAAATGGTAATGCATTACAACTACCAAGCAGAGATATTCCTCAAAATACAGCTTCAATTAATAATGATGTTAATGTTCAACCAAATTATATACCACCAAATAATAATGATTATATCACAAATCATGTTACTCCAAATGAAATAATACAACAAAATAGAGAGAAAGAAGTTTTAAATGATAAAACAGAAGAATTTTATGAAACAATTCAAATGCCACTATTAGTTGGATTATTATTTTTTATTTTTCAATTACCATTTATTAGAAAAAATTTATTTATTTATTTACCATCCCTATTCAACAAAGATGGAAATCCTAATCTCTCTGGATATCTTTTCAATAGCGCAATTTTTGCCTTATTATATTTTTCATTTACATACATATTAAAGTATATATCAATATAAATAATTATTAATTTATATATTAATTTAATAATTATTCTACAGTATTAGTCATTTCAATTTCACTATTTGAATTTTTATTTACTTTGTTAATTAATTCATTCTTTTTTTCTATTGTTTTTTCTAATTCTGTCTCTGTTTCTTTATCTATTTTTTCTTCAGTTGTTTCATCTTCTACTTTTTTTGTATCTTCTTTGTAGATATTAATAATAAAATGATCTTCGGCAATATCAGGAAAGCATTGACCTTTATTTTTGAAATTATTTTTGAATAAAGTTATTGAATTACCACTAATAGAAGGAGCATCTTGTTGTAATCTTTCATATTCTTCTAATGCCCAGGACGTTAATACATCGGATGGATTTCTATCAAATCTAGACATACTCATTTGAAGAGTCATTTTTCTATAAAATGAACCAAATTGTTTTGCGATCATATTATGTTCCGCTGCTTTTTCTTCGGCATTATAGAATTTTTTAAATGATTGTAATAATGTTGATAATAATCCAATACCACCTACTCCATAAACTAAAGCGTTTTTAATATTATCATCTTTAATATTTGTGGCTATTAATGATAAGGTTGATACTACACCTGTTACTAATATATTCGAAATATAAAGTTTATCGGATAATTTTTTCCATTTTTCACTCGTATGTGAATGCATAAATCTTAACCCTGCTGCTTTCTCCCCCCAATGTTTCATTAATAGTTCCATATTATCTGTCCAAGAAGTAGAATTTATTTTTTTTCTCATCTCACTTAAACGAGCGCTAGTTAAAGCCTGTGTTTCTTCTAAATCTAGTTCTTCAGATATCATATTAAATATAAATATTTTATTTTTGTTATTAATTCATTTATTTTATATAAAATAATATATAAGACTATTATTCATAATAAATATTAAGAGTATATAGTAAAATATAAAAATTATGGTTTCCTTCTAGCTAAATTGTTATTTTTTTACATTTTTAATTCTTCAAAAAATTTTCGAAAAATGGACATTTTTTATGTCCAATTTTAAAATCTCGATTTGAGAATTGCAAAAAAAACGTAAAAATGACTTTAGAGCATATTGGTCTATTTTCTATTTTTGAAAAATAAAAAGTGTTACTGAAAAATTTTTATAATTTTTTATAAAAGTATTTAGGGATTTATAGGTCACTATATATATGATGACTAATAATGACTTTTTTGTCCAAAAAATCCCAATAAATTATTGCTGTGAAAAATGTAACTATAACACGAGTGTAAAAAAAGACTTCAATAAACATTTAATGACATTGAAACATAAAAATCGTGAAAATAGTGACCAAGAAAATAATTTGTCCCAACCTAAATTATTTATTTGTAATTGTGGTAAAAAATATAAATATAAGCAAGGACTTTCACTACACAAAAAAAAATGTGAAGGAGAGAAAAAAGAAGATATTGTATTGATACCAGATAATAAAGATGATATGAAGGAACTAGTATTAAAATTAATTAATCAAAATAGTGAATTACAAAAAACAATTCATCAAATGATTCCTAAGATGGGTAATAATATTAATAATATTAATAGTAATAATAAAAATAAATTTAATATTAATGTGTTTTTAAATGAAAAATGTAAAGACGCATTATCAATGGATGAATTTATTAATAAAATAGAAGTTTCAATGAAAAACTTATTAACAACAAAAGAAAAAGGTCAAACACAAGGAATAACTAACATAATAATGGAAAATATGAATAAACTTTCTCTATATGAAAGACCATTACATTGCACAGATAAGAAACGAGAAACATTATATATAAAAAATAATGAATGGGAAAAAGATGAAAATAAAGAATATATATACAAAGCATTAAAAAGTGTTGAATCAAAACAATTAAAAAATTTAAATCTTTGGTTAAAAGAACATCCAAATTATATGAATAATCCAAATGAACAAGAAGAATTTGCTAAGTTAATGAGTGAATGTGGAAAATCTGTTGAAGATGGAAAAGAAAAAATAATTAAAAAATTATGCGAAAATGTATATATAGAAAAAATAGAAGATTGAAATGCTTTATAAAATAAGTAAATATATTATATTTTATAAAATTATGGTTTGGCCAGTAACAACTAACGTTTTTTTTATTTTCAATTCTATAATCCATTTTTAAAAATTGGACATAAAAAGTATGTCCATTTTTAATTTTTCGATTTGAGAATTGTAAAAAAAACTAAAAAATGAGTTTACAGCATAATGGTGTATTTTCTATTTTTGAAAAATAAAAAGTGTTACTGAAAAATTTTTAATTATATTCGTAAATAATTTAGGCATTTTTTCGCTATCCAATATATAGATAGTATGGATAGTAAAATGGATAGTGAAAATAATGTATATAAATATGTATGTGATAAATGTAACTTTAAAACGTGGAATAAATATAATTATTCTAAACATATTTTATCTTTAAAACATAAAAAGCAAGAAATGGATAGTGAAAAATGTGAAAAAATGTATTATTGTAATTGTGGAAAAAAATATAAATATGATACGGGATTATACAAACATAAAAAAAAATGTCAAGGAGAGAAAAAAGAAGAAAATACAATAATACAAAGTGATAACAAAGATGATATGAAAGACTTAGTATTTAAACTTATTAATGAAAATCAAGAATTAAGAAAAACAATTACTGAAATGATACCCAAGATGGGAAATAATAATAATAACTTAAAACAAAAATTTAACATTAATGTATTTTTAAATGAAAAATGTAAAGATGCATTATCAATGGATGAATTTATTGATAAAATAGAAATATCTATGAAAAACTTATTAACAACAAAAGAAAAAGGTCAAACTCAAGGAATAAGTAATATAATAATGGAAAATATGAATAAATTATCATTATATGAACGACCATTACATTGTACAGATAAGAAACGTGAAACATTATATGTGAAAAATAATGAATGGGAAAAAGATGAAAATAAAGAATATATAAATAAAGCATTAAAGAATGTAGAAAAAAAACAATTAAAAAATATACAAATATGGTTAGATGCTCATCCAAATTATATGAATTGTAGTAATCAACAAGATGAATTTGCGGAATTATTACGAGAATGTGGAAAATCAATAGATGATAATAGAGAAAAAATAATAAAAAATCTGTGTATTCAAGTATATTTAGATAAAGAAGATTGAAATGCTTTATAAAATAAATAAAAATTATATATTTTATAAATTTATGGTCTCCTCCTAGCTAAATTGTTATTTTTTTCATTTTTCAATCCGCAAAAAATATTTTGAAAATTGGACATTTTTTATGTCCATTTTTTAAAAGTCGATTTGAGAATTGCAAAAAAAAACGAAAAATGAGTTTAGAGCATTATGCTCTATTTTCTAAATTTGAAAAATAAAAAGTGTTACTGAAAAATTTTTAATTATTTTTGAAAAAGATTTAGGCTCTTTTTTATGTAGTATATATATACTACAAATGACTACAAAAAACGAGCAAAAAAGAGCAAAAAACGAATATCATTGTATATGTTGTAACTTTACATCGTATAAAAAAAATAATTTTGAACGTCATATTATGACATCAAAACATCAAAGACTACAAAATACTACAATAAAAGAGCAAAAAGAGCAATCTGATAGTAAGAAGTTTGCTTGTGAATGTGGAAAATCTTATAAACATCATTCCAGTCTTTATAATCATAAACATAAATGTAATTATAAAAGTATTACAGAATCAAATGCTAATAGTAATGAAAAAAATGATATTAATAAAAAAATTGATGATACAATGAATTATAAAAATTTATTTTTTGAATTAATTAATGAAAATAAAGAAATGAGAAGCATGTTAATGAATCAACAAAAACAAATAACGGAAATTATTCCAAAAATAGGAAATAATAATGTAATTAATAATACAACTAATAATAAAAATAAATTTAATATTAATGTATTTTTAAATGAAAAATGTAAAGATGCGATTTCATTGGATGAATTTATTAATAAAATAGAAATATCTATGAGCGACCTAATTACAACAAAAGATAAAGGTATGATAACAGGAATAAGTAATATAATAATAGAAAATATGAGTAAACTATCATTATATGAAAGACCTTTACATTGCACAGATAAAAAACGCGAAACAATATATATTAAAAATGAAGAATGGGAAAAAGATGAAAATAAAGAACAAATTAATAAAGCATTAAAACAAATAGAATCAAAACAATTAAAAAATGTTCAAGTATGGTTAGATGAACATCCAAATTATATGAATTGTTCAAAACAACAAGAAGAGTTTGCTGAGCTATTACGCGAATGTGGTAAATCAATCGAAGATAGCAAAGAAAAAATAATTAAGAATATTTGTAATGAAGTATATGTTGATAAAGATTAATTTTATAATTTTTCAATTGGAATATTGTGTTCTTCACTAATTTTTTGACAATATTCATCATTATTATAATCATTGATATAATATATTTTTTTAATCCCAGAGGCAACTAATAACTTCATACAATTAAGACATGGATAGTGAGTTATGTATGCAAAAGCTTCATTACAAGAAGCTCCTCTTTTAGCACAATCACATAAAGCATTTTGTTCTGCGTGAACACTTGCGACTTCATGGTGATTTCTAATAACTTGTTCATGTGATGCTCCTGGTAGATATCCATTATAACCTTGAGAAATAATTCTATTATCTTTTACTAGAATACAACCAACATGTAATTTTTTACAAGGTGAACGTTTAGCAGTAATTTCAACTAATTGTTTATAATATTCATTCCAAGATGGTCTATTTTCCATTATTAATTATTCGTAATAATTATTTTAAGTTATTATTATAATTATTATAATATAAATGGTTAAAAAAACAAAAATAAATTTGAATATAATAAATACACATATAAATGCTCTAATTGATAATTTAGATAATAAAAGAATTTATAAAAATATAGATTTAGTTCTAGATGGTGGTTTATTTAATGGAGGTTATCAAATAGGTTGTGTTTTATATTTAAAAACATTAGAAAAGAAAAAAATTATAAATATAGAAAGAATATCAGGTTGTAGTATAGGCTCGCTGGTTGGTTTTTGTTATTTAACTAATAATATGCAAGAATGTATTAATAATTATGAACATTTATTAAAATGTTACAGAGAAAATAACAATTTTAGATTATTCAAAGAATTATTATATGATATAGTAGTTAAAAAAGATTATTCATTAGATATGATAAATAATAAATTATATATAACATATCATGAAGTAAAAAATACTAAAAAAGTAACAAAAAATATTTATAATAGTAAAGAGGATTTATATGAAAGTATAGTTAAATCATGCTTTATACCATACATGTTAAATGATGAATATTATTATAAAGAAAATTATTTAGATGGGGTTACACCTTATATTTTTGAAAAGAGTGATAAAAAAATTATATTTATAAGATTATTATCATTGGACAAATTATTTGAATGTTTTATAATTAAAAATGAAAATAATATAATAACTAGATTGTTAAGTGGTATTGTAGATATTGATAATTTATTTCATAATAAAAAAACGCAATTTTGTTCATATGTAGATAACTGGAAAATGAATGATTATATAATGATAAGATTAAGAAATATAATTTTTATAGTAGTAGTTTTTGGTATCGAGTATATTATAAAATTTTATAATAATATACCAGAAAAAATAAGAAATTCATATATTATACAGAACATTCATATAATAATTAATTATATTTATAAAGAATTTTTAAAAACTCATATTTTATAAACGTAATTTATATCCAAAATATTTACCTCTTTTATTTTTAGTTTTTTGTAGTTTTTTACCTTTTTTTTGCGTTCTGCGTTTATTAATTTTTTTAGTTTTTTTATTTTTACTTTCTTTTTTATCTTTTTCAGAAGGAATGTAACGTAAAAAGTATCGATCATATTCTTCTGTACCTCTTTTATTTTTTAATTCTTGAAATCTTTCAGTTTTTTCAGCTCTTATAGATTCCATTGTTTCTTGTTTACCATAGCAATTAATACTAAAACGTTTTAATAACCCTTTTTGTTCCAACCGATTTCTTGCTTGAACATTAAACAAATATTGCGCCATACAAAGTAATCTATTTTTATCATAATATGGACGTTTGCTGTAATAAAAAGCTAAATAAAAACTTAAAATTGTATCAATAGTTGCAACTTTAATATTTCTACCTTTAATTTTAATATTATTGTAACTATGACAAGCCAATGGTTTATATATAAATGCGACAGTATCATTGTCTACAATAATTTCATAATGAGGTGCTATTATTTCACCAAAACCTGATTTTTTAAGAATAGTTACATTATTAATTCCATTACCTTTTAATCGTTCTTTTGTAATTTGAGCGGAACGTGCTGGATCTTCAGATAATATATCAAAATCAGGATATTTTTTAAGGAAATTTTCTTCTTTTTTACCCATGTATTTTGAATATAAAGATATCGCATAACTTCCAAAGAAAACAAGACCTTGATCTATAAAACTATTTCTGATAATATAATATAATTTATCACTATCTTCTTTAGTATCATTCTCAAATTTTCTGGCAAAATCTTTTGGATCACAGCTGTATCCTTTAAGTGGATAATGTTTATTTAATAATATTGATCTTTTAAGAACTTTTTCCCATCTTGAAACATCACCTTCGGGTCTTGAAAGTTCAAGATACATACTCATTCTTAAAAAATTAGGTGGAGCATACATAATTCCATTAACATGAATTGATTCCATAGAGATGGCCTTGAATAATTTATCTTCAAGAAATGTAATATCAGCAACTGGAATAAAGTTAACATATACTTTATATGTTCCAGTATGAACACCTGCTTTTGCTTCAACTTCACTGTAACCTTTAGAATAATAAATATCAGCTAATTCTTTGGCATGTTGTAAAGCATTTGGAGAGAAAAAATCATAATCAGGTATTTCAATATTTTTATTATAAAATTGATCTTGTTGTGGAAGAATGTTATTGATAGCTGTTCCACCATAACATACTAATTTTTTAGATTTAATAAAATCTTCGACAATTTTAATAATTGTTATAATTTCAGGAGAATTAGCAATACGTTTTCCAGCTCTTTCCTCAGCTTTATCAACGGATTGTCTTAATATTTCTAATTCTTTTTCATTAAATTCTTCTTTAGTATATTTTTTCATTAATATATAGAGAGAAAATATACAAATTATATAGTGAATGAATAGAAATCACTTTTAATTGGGCGAGGTTTATATGAGTATTTTTCGGGAGGAGGAGGTGGTTTATCAACAGTAACATGAACAAATCTAAGATTTTCAGGTTTTAATACAAAAGCACTATTATTTTCACTGAAAAATAAATCGGCAAATTCTAAATTAGCATCATAATTTTGATAAGTCATAGCAATAAATTGACAACCAAATTTTTGACACATAGAAAAATTAGGGTTTACTGGATCTCCAGATTTGTCTGGTAAAACAATAGTCATATTTCTTTTATTAAAATCAGCAAAATTATAATCTTGATTATATAATACATCTCTAAATCTAATTTGTCTCATAAAAACGCTACCACTAGCAAGATTTACAAGTTCATCAAGTTCGGTTTTTTGAAAAAGAGGATTATCTCTATTAACAATAATGATAACCTTGTTATAGAATTGTTTAATTGGAAGTTTTCCTAAATTTTGACCATTATTTTCGTAACTATAATTAATTCCTAATAATTTTGATTGTAAAGCACTTTTTAATGAGTTATACATTTCAGTATATATTTTTGTATTGTTTGAATTAATTCTAAAATGTAAAATTAATGGATCATCGGGGTTAGGACAATTACCATCAAAGGCGTTTTGATTGATAATATCTAAAGCATCAGAGAAAGAAACATAATTAAATGTTTCTTTTAAATGAAAATCATTTTGAGATGATGTAGCGATAACAGGTTTATCATTTATAGAATAAATTTCAAAGTCTAGACATCTAACACCTTGTTTAATACATGCTTCTAAAGCACAAGTATTTACAAAATCATTTTTAAAATTTCCTGGACTACAAGCATTAAAAGCAGTTTTAATATAATAGTCTCTTAAATCATAATCTTGATTGTTAGAAAATTTTAAAGATTTTATAGGCGGAAAATTTTTATATAATAATTCCATTTTAGTACAATTTGCTCCAGCAGAACCTTTCAATCTTAAAATACTGTAAATATAATATATGATACCAAAAAGTATAGTTATAAATATTAATATTGAAACTATAATAATAATTTGCTTATTATTTATTTTATTTAAAGTTTTTTTTGTAGTATCAATAACATTATTTTTTATATTATTGGCAGTATCCATATATAATTATAGTGATAAAATAGTTAAATATATAATTAATAATAATAATAATTATATATAAATGGGAGGAGGTTTATTAAATTTGGTTGCTTATGGTAATTTAAATGTTATTGTAAATGGGAATCCTTCAAAAACTTTTTTTAAAACAACATATGCAAAATATAGTAATTTTGGTTTACAAAAATTTAGAATTGATTATTCCGGTCTTAGAACTCTTCGTTTAAATGAAGATTCTGTTTTTACATTTAGAATTCCAAGATATGCTGATTTATTAATGGATACTTATTTATCGGTTACATTACCAAATATATGGAGCCCCATACTAAATGAAAATGATGAAACTAATCAAATACCATATGAATTTAAATGGATTGATAATATAGGAGCTCAATTGATAAGAAGAATAAAAGTAACAGTTGGTGGCCAATTAATCCAAGAATTTACAGGTCAATATTTGTTAAATATGGTTGCACGTGATTTTTCAAGTGAGAAAAAAGAAATTTTTAATAAATTAATTGGAAATGGTAGCAAAGAGATAGGTTCAGAATTAACAAATCCAGCATTTTATGGCGGAAATACATTATATGGTGAAGGAAATAATGGTATATATCCAAGTGCTATACATATTCCTGAAACTCAAGGAGGACCGCAACCGTCTATAAGTAGTCAAACTATATATATACCTATAAATATATGGTCAACATTATCAAGTAAAATGTCATTTCCTTTGGTATCTCTACAATATAATTATTTACAGATAGAAGTAGAATGTAGACCTATAACAGAATTATTTGTAATAAGGGATGTTTTAAGACCAAATATAGATGATAATAATAGAGGAAAATATATTAAAGCTGAACAAAATATCCCGGCATATCAATTTTATAGATTTTTACATCCACCACCCAATAATAATATAACAGCAACAAATAATGATGTATATGATGATAAAAGAACAGATTGGTTTGCTGACATTCATTTAGTATCAACATATGGATTTCTAAGTGATGATGAGGTAAGAATTTTTGCAGGAAAACCACAGAAGTATTTAATTAGAGAAGTGCATGAATATGATTATAATAATGTCACGGGAAATCAAAGAACAAAAATATATTCACTTGGACTAGTAGCCAATTGGATGTGGTATTTTCAAAGAGATGATGTAGATCAGAGAAATGAATGGAGTAATTATACAAATTGGGAGTATGGATCTTTGAATCCTTTACAAACAATACCAGGTAATCCACCTTTTCCTTCCTATAGACCTTTTACTCAAGCAACTATGCCTTTAGGAACATATGGAGCTATTAGACCAGAAAATCATCGAGATATAATGATGACATGGTCATTATTATTAGATGGTAAATATAGAGAAAATCCTTTTCCAGCTGAAATTTATGGTATAGTAGAAAAATATATTAGAAATACTTCTGATTCCGAAAGAGGATTATATTGTTATAATTTTTGTTTAGATACGAATCCATTTAATTTACAACCTAGTGGAGCAATAAATTTAAGTAAATTTTCAGTTATTGAATTTGAATATTCAACATATACCCCTCCTGCTGATGCTAATGCTCAAACATTATTAGTATGTGATAACGATAGTAATCCTATTGGCGTAAATAAACCAACCTGGAGACTTTATGATTATAACTATAATTTACATTTAATGGAAGAAAGATATAATATATTAATATTTGAATCAGGTAATGCTGGCTTAATGTTTTCTAGATAAACTTAATAACCATCTAAATCATTCATATACTCATCATAATATAATTGATCTTGATTTCTACTATTATTATTTGAATCATTATTTTCATTATCATAACTATTTCTTCTATCTTGATAATCGTGATTATTATGTCTATGACGTCTATTGTGATTAAAATATCTATTTATTTTTCTATATTCATCTTTATCATTTCTATTATTTCCATCATTTCTATTATTTCCATCATTTCTATTATTTCCATCATTTCTATGTTTTCTATATTTTTTATCTTTTGTTTTATGATAATCAGAAGTGCTTGGTTTTATTGGTCCGCAAGCGTTAAATGAATAAGGACCACATTCAGTAAATACTCCAGTTATAGAAGGTCTACATGTAAAACTTCTTGTAAATTGAGATGAATCTTTATCATATTTTTCAATTTTTTCATCATCTTTATAAAGATAGTGTTCCTGTTGATTATCTGCTATATCTAAACCGGATTTAGCATTACTCCATGGATGAGTTGGTATAAAATCAGCGGGAACTTGAATATTATTTATATTTTTAGATATAATATTTTTTTGTGAAGTATTGTTTTTTTCAAAATTTTCCTTTTTTGTATAGTAATTTATTAAATATAAGAAAAATAATAATAGCAAAATTAAAAATAAGTTAAAATATAATTTTATATTTTTATTATTAATTATATTATTTATCATATAATTAATAGAGAGATAATAAATAGTATATCTAATATATATATGAAGTATATATTAGATAATGTTAAATATAACAAAATTAAGCAAAAAGTAGATAAAATATTAATAAATCCAGGTGAAATTTTAAATGAGTGGAAAGAAAATAGAGGTTATATAAATTTATATAAAAAGAAAGAAAATAGAGATAATAGTAAAGCAGTAATTTTTGTGCATGGTGGAGGTTTTTTGTGGGAGTCACCGAAGGAAGAATCATATATATTTTTTTGCTATGTTTTATGTGAATTAACAGGTTATGACATATATTGTCCAGATTATGTTCTTCCACCGACAGAAACATATCCAGCTCAGTTAAATGATATAATAAAATTAAGAAAATATATTCAAAATAATTATAAATATTTTTTATTAGGTGGAGATTCAGCCGGTGGTTGTACAGCATTATCATGTTTGTTAAAATATAATCAGTTATTTAATGGTGGATTTTTAATTAGTCCATGGTTAAATTTATATTGTAATACAGGTTCTTATAAAAGTAGGGCTTGGTGCGAAAAAATGAAAACTGGAGATCCAATATTTAAATTACCCCCAAAAGAGAATTCAAAAGAATATTACAAAGATGCTAAAATATATTTAGGTAATGATAATTTATTTAATAATAAAATAGCGAATCCATATTATGCTTCAAAAAGTATAATAGAAAAAATGCCACCTTTATTGATTTTAGTTGGAGATAATGAAACAATAAGAAATGATAGTTTAGATTTTGCTTCAAAAGCACAAAAAGTTAATAAAAATATTTTTGTATCACTTTATGATACAATGTGGCATGACTGGTTACTATACACTGAAAATAATTCTGGAGAATATGGAATAGATGCTTATTATAATATTAGTGAATTTTGTAAAGGTGTTATAAATAAAAGCGCGGAAAGTTTTGAGAAAAATCATATAATGAAAAATGTAAATGTTAATATTGTATTATAAATTCATTAAGAAAATAGAAATGGATGCAAAAACTAAACCAATAATTTGAGTATTATTTAAAGGTGTGTTAAACATTGCCCAGTTTAGAAGACTTTGAGTAGTTGTATATAAATTACTTATAGCATCAACAAATCCTGGATTAAGAGAATTAGCATAACCTTTATATAGAGTAATTAAGCCTGAAGCATTAAAAATAGCCGAGCCAAAAACAAATGGAAGATTTTCAATATTTGTTAATAATTCGTGAAGATCTTTATTATGATTTTTAAAGAAACCATGATTATATTTTTTATTATTATCAAAAGCAAAGAATAAATAAATAGATAAACCTATTAAAACTTCATAAATAAATAATGATATTGTTAAAGAATTTTTATTTATATTTTTATGCTTATGAATAATAGTGTAACTAGCAAATGCAGCTAAACCATATGATAAAGCAGATAATAGACATAAAAAGATCCATTCGAAATATTTTTTAGAATAATCTGAAGATTTTTTGTTATTTTGTTTTTGTTTATTATTAAAATTTTCTTTGGTATTATTTTTTGATTTGCTATTCTTGTTACCTTTTTCTGTTTTGCTATTAGTATGCGAAAGTAAAAATACTGAAAATAAATAAACAACTATACCTATTAAATTTTTAGAATTTATTTTCATATTATAGAAATAATATGGAAGAGCAATGCTAATAATTAAAGAAAAATTGCTTAATGTCGAAGCAATTCCTGGATTTATATTGTCTAGTTGTTTACCTTTGCTATAAGCAAAGTAGAGTATACTATTACCAAGTAAAGATAAAAGAGCATAGAAAAATATAGTGATATTAAAATTTTTAAATAAAAATAATATATTATTAACTAAAATATGAATAGATTTTGGATTAATAAAATATAGAAAAAATGAAAATATAAGTGAAAGCATAAGATAAGCAGCATGCGTTGATGTGTTTAGTGCTAAGGTATTATAATTATTTACAGATGATAATTTATATGATATTAAAGATTGGAATGCAAAAGAAAAATTAGATAAGAATGATGATAAAAGCCAATTCATATATATTTTATATATATAAAATAAATTTATTATTTATTAAATTAAGCATAAATATTATTAACTTGTTGGGTTACTCTAATAAATGTAGTACATTTACTCATATCTTTTATGTTTTTAGCATTAATATAAGTGCAAGTGCTTCTTAATCCACCAAGATAATCTAAAACAGTATCTTCAAGCTTACCTTTGAGTTTAATTTTAATATGTCTCCCTTCAGATGAACGATAATTATCCATTTTTCCATAATGTGTTTCCATAGCATGTTTAGAACTCATTCCATAAAAAATTTTATATTTAACATTATTTTCTTCTATAATTTCTCCTGGATTTTCTTCATGACCAGCAAATATTCCACCAGCCATAACAAAATCGGCTCCTCCACCAAAAGCTTTACCCATATCACCTGGACATGTAATACCACCATCTCCAATAACATGACCTTTAACGCCATGAGCAGCATCAGCACATTCAATAATAGCAGATAATTGAGGCATACCAACACCAGTTTTGATTCTTGTAGTGCAAGCGGAACCAGGTCCAATTCCAACTTTTACAATATCAACCTTTCCATTTAATATTAATTCTTCAACTAATTCTCTAGTAACAACGTTGCCAGCAATAATAATTTTATTAGGAAAAGCTTGTCTAACTTTTGCGCAAAATTCAATTAATTTAGAAATATATCCATTAGCAATATCAATACAAATCCAATTACATTCAATAACTTGAAAAATAGATTTTAATTTTTCAAAAGATTCATCGCCAATACCAGTTGAAATCATAAATAGGTTAGGATTAGGAGAAGTTTTTTGAAATTGCGAATAATCATCAATAGAATAAAATTTGTGAAGAGCTGTGATAATATTATGTTTGCTTAAGATATTATAAATTTCAAATGTTCCAGTTGTAGACATATTAGCAGCAATAATAGGTTTACCATACCATTCTATATTACTATATTTAAATTTAAATGTTCTATCTAACTCAATTTCAGACCGACTATTTAATGTAGTTCTTTTAGGTCTAATAAGAACATTATGAAAATCAAGTTTTATTTCAGATTCTATTTTATTCATTATAGTATGTATAAATTTATAATGAATATATGTTTAATATATTTTATATGTTATTTAATATAATTTTCATGTTATTTAATATAATTTTCATGATATTTATTATATATAAAATATATAATGACAGATAATTTAAATAATTTATTTGGTAGTAATTTTAGCAGTGATGATATAATAGATAAAAAACGATTAGAAAAAAATATAGATAATATACCAAATAATAATGATACACAAAAAGATGAAAGTTCACTAGGTGGAAGAATATTATCAAGTATAATGTTTTTAGCAATAGTAATTTTTTTAATAATATTTACGATTTTAATAACAAGTAATTTGAGTTTTTTAATAACATGTGGTCGTTCTTTAACTGCTGTTGGTAAAGATGGAAAAAAGAGAACATTTAATGATATATGGTTTCCATCATATTATTTTTATCAAGAAAATAAAGAAGTATATCCTTTTTGTCAAGGATTAAAATTAAATCAAAATGGTTTTTTTAATGGTTTCAAATTTTCTGGATTACCATGGGAAAAATATAATTTTGACTTTTTATCATGGATTACAAGAATGGAGCTAGGTTTAATAAGTGATTTTGTTAATTACATGATAGCAGTATCAAAAAAATCTACTGTAATTAATAATGCAAGAATTATAGATTTATTACAAATTATAGAATTTGTAATGCCAAATAATCCATTTTATAGAAATTTAATATTATTGATTATAGGAATACCTTTAATTTTTGGAATTATTATTTTATCAGGTATATCAAGCAGCTTTGTCTACATTTATAATTTATTGACAACAGACTTTCCAGATAATTTAATATATTTATCATTTTTAAGTTTTATGATGTTATTGATAGTTAATTTCTTTTTTCCATTTATATTTTTAATACCATTTGAAATATTTTTCTTTCCAATAACAACTATTATATATAGTTGGTTACTACCAGTTTCATTTGTAATATTATTATTTATATTAGCATTTTATAATTCTTTACTATTTAATAGTTTAACATTATTTAAATTAATGTTTGCTGGATACTTAGCGGGTGGTTATAAAGCAATTAGTAAAAATGCTCAAGAAAATAAAAAAATGTATATGTTTTTTGTTGGGTTGACTTTAATATTAAGCATAATAAGTATGATAATATAAATATTATAATTTTATAACTATTATAATTTTATAACTATTGTAATTATTATAATGTAATAATATAATAATTATAATATAAAAAAATCTTAAGTAAATAAATATATAATATGGGAAAAAAACCAAAAAAACCAACTCATTTACTTAAACCATTGGTTAGTATTTGTACTCCAACATTTAATAGAAGACCATTTATTAAAACATTAATAAAATGTTTTGAACACCAAACATATCCAAAAGATAAGATGGAATGGATTATTATTGATGATGGAACTGATAAAATAGAAGATTTAGTAAAGGATATTCCTCAAGTTAAATATTATAAATATGATGAACAAATGGTATTGGGAAAAAAAAGAAATATTATGCATGAAAAATGTTCGGGTGATATTATTGTATATATGGATGATGATGATTATTATCCACCAGAACGTGTAAGTCATTCAGTTGAAATGTTATTATCACATCCAAAAGCATTATGTGCTGGTGCAAGTGAAATATACATATATTTTAAACATATTAACCAAATGTATCAATTTGGTCCTTATGGTCCTAATCACGCAACAGCAGGAACATTTGCATTTAAAAAAGAATTATTGAATGAACATTCTTATGATGATAATGCCGCTTTGGCAGAGGAAAAACATTTTTTAAAAAACTATACAGTGCCTTTTGTTCAATTAGAGCCAAAAAAAACAATTTTAGTATTTTCTCATATACATAATACATTTGATAAAAAATCATTATTACTTGATCCACATCCTGATTATTGTAAACCTTCTGATAAAAAAGTAGAAGATTTTGTTGAAAGTGAAGATTTAAAAGATTTTTTTATGAATGTTGATGATGAGTTAGAAAAATATGATTTTGGTAAACCAATCAATAAACCAGAAGTATTAAGACAAACAAAAAAAATAGCAGAAGAGAGAAAAAAAATGGTTGAAGAAGCAAAAAAAAATAATGAAGGTAAAGTAATTGTAGAACAAAATGGAAAACAAGCTGTATTAAATAATGAAGAGATAGTAGAAATTTTAAAACAACAAAATCAAATAATTCAAGAATTAAGAAAGAAGACTATGGTTCAAGAAAGTATTATTCAATCATATAGAAATAAAGAAAATAATGATAATGTTAGCAATAATACTATAAATGATATTACAGATGAAGATAAAGAAATTATAAACCAAATTAATAACTGAATAACTTATTTATAAAGATAAGTAAACTATATAAAAAAATATTAATAACAAATTGTATTTAAATATGAGAGATTTTATTAATAATGATTTGGAATGTAATATCGGGTATTTTAATTGTAAAGATAATTATTATCCATCAAATATTGAAGGACAGCGAATAGTAGATGCTGTAACTGGAGCTGAATATCCATGGAAAGTTGGTAGTTATCAAGAAAAAAGATTTTTTAAAGTGATGGATGTAAGTGATATTATGAATTCTAATTCTAAACAATGCTATAATAAAAGAAATCCAAATTTTCTTTATTACCTATCTCCCGAATCATATATGAAACATAAAAATGTAGTTCTTGAAGAAAGTGTTATTAGTGAATGGTATAATAAATATAATTTTCTATTTCCTAATGATGTATTTGATGAAAAGGCATATAAAATTCTCTATTCATAATATCTGAATAATTATGTAAATAAATATTATTATTTATAAATATTTATTTATAATTCATAATCTAAATTATATTCAGAAATAGAATTATTATTTTTATTATTTTTATCTATATATCTATAAATTCTATTAATCTCAAGATTGTTTATTTCATATAATTCTAATATATCTTGAATATTTTCATTACTATAATTAGTTCTTAAATACTTAAAAAATGATATTGTATCATTTTTATCCATTGATAATAATTTTGATAAATCTTGAAGAAATAATGAATTGTTATATTCAGTGCTGTATTTTGTAAGAACTTTAGTAAATCGTATATCTTTAATTTTATCAATTTTAACTGAGTTATTTTCCAAATAATTATGATACTCGTAATTGTTACTTAAAATTTTTATAATAAAAGTCATTTCATTAAATTGCCAAATTTGTTTTTGAAATGTAATTCTATCTATATAATCGCCATAACATGTATTATTTAAAATTTTTAAATATATTGAAATAGCATTATTTTTATTTTTAAATTTTTGTAATTGATCAATAATATTTTCATGAAATAATAAACTAATTATAGTTCTATCATTTTCATTAATTAGATAAGTTTGCTCTTCAATATTATATTTGTTATTTATTAAAATAGATGTGATATTTTTTGTATCATAATCTATTTTTTTAGTATTATTAATATTTATAATATTCCTGAAATAATGTAAATTATTAATATTATTAATATAAAATTTATATAATAAATTTATTTTTCTTAAATTATTATTACAATAATTAATTGATTTATCTAATAATTCCTTATTATTATATAATTGAGGTATTTTATTTTTTATAATTTCTTTTATTTCATTATCTGTTGGAGATTTTAATTCAAAACTATGGCAAATTTTTATAAGTTCTTTGATTTTTTTATCTACTTGATAATTACTAATACATATTATAATATTATTAGTTATTTCTTCTGTTTTTTGTTTTTTAGTTTTTTTTGGTCTAATAAGCTTTATCAATGAATTTATACCTCCTTTGTCTCCATTATTCATTCCATCAATTTCATCCATTATTATCGCAATATTACGTTTTTCTTTTTTAAAGAGTGAGAGAATGTTAGATGTTCCCATATTATATTTTGTAATAATATCTAAAATACTTTTATTTCTGGAATCACTTGAATCAAAATATATAATATCATAATTAAGTTTTCTAAGAAGATTATTAATAAAAAAGGTTTTTCCACTTCCTGATTCGCCATAAATATATATTCCTCTTTTAATAGATAAATCATTGTTATTATTATTGAAATGATGTAAAATATCAATTATTTTATTTGAAATATTTTCTCTATTTAATATTTTGTTATAATTTAGTTTGTCCATTTAATATTTTTTGAAAAATTATATTTATGTGATTTTAAATTATGACTTTTATAATGTTTATTTATAAAATTTAAACATTTTGAAGATGAATTTTTTTCCGCATAATATTTTAAAAATGCCAAATAATTTTCAAATACAATATTTTTAGAGTAAGGATAATTAGTCATTAGCATCCAATGTGATAAATTTCTATAAAATATTGTTCTAAATGAGAAAATATAATCTTTTCTAACAATATCTCGAATATAAGATTCAATCTTATTATCATTTATAATTTTATCAATATAATTATTATATTTATTGTAAAAAAATTTTGTTAGAAAAATCTTACTTTTTGGTGATAGTAAACTAAATATATATTCAATAATATCATTAGATAAATTATTAATCATATCAAGATTCATTAATATAATTAATATATTATAGTATTATAAATTTATATAATTTTTTTATCTACATTTATTTAGGTCATCATTATTTGTAATTCCACCCCATGTTACTTGACAATTTCTTGCCCACCTTGCTTTATTACAGTTACCGTCGTGACCTTTGTATCTATGTTGACTAAAGTCAAATGGACCTTTTCCGCATTTGCCTAAATTTTTAGGATTTTCACAACCTTTATCTGTTGATACCCAAAAATCTGGGCATTCAGAAGAAGCAGGAGGAAAGGTTTGATTATTTCTATGTTTTGCCAATGAATAACTAATAATTATTAACATTAAAATTAAAATTATTGTAGCAACAAGAATAACAATTTGTTGAAAATTCATTATATATATTTATTTACATTTTTTTATTGTAGGATCATCATTTGTTATACCATCCCATTTTACATTACATTTATTTGCCCAAGATAATTTTTGACATACTTTCATATTAGTAAAGTCTTGTCCTTTAGAAAGATCACATTTACTATCAAACATATCTAAATGTTCTGGTTTACAAGTATTTGGTTTAGATGGGTCATCAACTTTTACAAAATAATCTGGACAATCTCCCACATCAGGTTTCCATTGATTGTTTTGATATCTATTTTTTGCTAAAAAAAAGCCAATAAGAACAAGACAACATATTAAAATAATAGTAGCAACTATAATAGTTATTTTTTGAAATGACATATATAATATTTATATAAAATAAGATTTTGAAATTAATAGTTTAGTAATTAATAATTTTATTTTTTCTATCAATTTATATAATGACTCAACAAGGTTTTACAAATTATCCAACTACAAATGGAAGAATAGATATAATAAGTCCAACTTTAAATAATCAATTTGAATTATCTGATAAAATACCAGTTCATACAACAGCAGCTTTTAGAGATGCAATGACTGGTAATTGGATGAATACACCTTTATCATTAGCATATTTCAGTAGTGAAAATATTAATATATTACAAAATAACATAAGAAAAGGGGTTTTTGATAAATCAAATGGTGAATTTGTAATAGGATTACAAGATGAAGATGAATTAAAAATAATTATGCGTAGTGTTTTTTTACAAAATTCTCTCAATCTAGAAACAAATATTAGAGAGCAAATAAGAGATTTAAATGCTTTAGTTGAAAGTTATGCTATTGATCAAGTGTATAAAGAAGCAATAAGTTATTTAAAATATAAAAGAGATGCTAGTAATATGTATGCTTTATTGGCTTTACCTTCTAATTCAAGCACAAGAGGTAAAACATTAGAATTACAAAGATTTGTTTAAATATATATTTACAAATCAATAAATATATATTTAATAAATTATTAATCAATCAACTTCTTCAATATTAGGTCCCGAATTACTATTTTCTGTTGTTGAAGGCATTTCAGTTGGCATACCACTAGGCATTCCTGATGGCATTAGTTTATCCATAATAGGTTTGAAAGTTTCTTCTAATTCTTTTTTCTTAGATTCATAGTCTTCTTTTGAAGCAGAAATATTATGTTCTAACCATTTAAGAGTATCATCAATTTTTTCTTCAATCATTTTTTTATCATCTTCTGGAATATTATCTTTTAATTTTTCATCACTAATAGTATTTTTAATTGAAAAACAATAATTTTCTAATCCATTTTTGGCTTCTACTTTTTCTTTGAATTCGGAATCCTCTTTAGCATATGTTTCGGCATCATTAGTCATCCGTTCAATATCTTCTTTTGATAGTCTTGAACCATCATTTTTAATAGTAACATTATTAGATTTTCCGGTTGATTTTTCAAGAGCTGTAACATTTAAAATACCATTAGCATCTATATCAAATGAAACTTCAATTTGGGGAACACCTCTTGGCATCGGTGGAATATCAGCAAGTGTAAATTCTCCTAATTTATTATTATCTTTTGTTCTAGCACGTTCTCCTTCAAATACTTGAATAGTTACAGCTGGCTGATTATCAACATATGTTGAAAAAGTTTGAGATTTCTTTGTAGGAACAGTTGTATTTCTAGGGATTAATACAGTCATTACTTCTCCAGCAGTTTCTAATCCAAGTGATAAAGGTGCTACATCTAATAGAAGTAGATTTTCTGTTTTTTCAGATTTATTACCAGCAAGAATAGATGCTTGAACTGCTGCTCCATAAGCTACAGCTTCATCTGGATTAATTGACTTAGATGGTTCTTTCCCATTAAAAAAATCAGAAATTAATTGTTGAATTTTTGGAATTCTAGTTGAACCACCAACTAGAACAATTTCATCAATTTGATTTTTAGATAATTTAGCATCTTTCATTACTTTTTCTACTGGTGTAATAGTATTTCTAAATAAATCACCACATAATTCTTCAAATCGCGCTCTTGTAAGTGATGAATAAAAATCAATTCCTTCAAAAAGTGAATCAATTTCAATAGATGATTGAGTAGCACTAGATAATGTTCTCTTAGCTCTTTCACAGGCAGTTCTAAGTCTTCTCATTGCCCGAGGATTTCCAGTTAGATCTTTCTTATGTTTACGTTTAAATTCTTGAGCAAAATGACTAACAAGTCGATTGTCAAAATCCTCACCGCCTAAATGTGTATCTCCAGCAGTTGCCTTAACTTCAAAAATACCGTCTTCAATACTTAAAACGGAAATATCAAAAGTTCCCATTTTGTTATCGCAAAGACTACTAATCAATGCTTCTGTATATTTCTATACAGCTCAGACTATATCTTATTATATATTGAATAATTATTTATGCTTTTATTTTATATATTCCCATAGTTCCAATAATTATCTAAAATATTTTTACATTCTTCTACATAGTTTTTTGGGTATATAATTATATATTTTTCATATACTACATTACCATATATAGAATTATTTTGTAAAAATTTTTCAACACCATTAACTTTTTCTTCCCATTTCCCACTTTGAACTTGTTCTTTATGCCAAATATGATTATCTTTTATTTCAATTAATAATTTTAATTTTGGAATAGCAAAATCAATTTTGTAAGTATGATTTTTTTTACTATTACTTCTATTATATTCAATCTTAGGTCCATTAATTACTCTTATTTTATTTTCATTACAATATCTAATAAATTTTAATTCAAACTTAGATTGATAACAAATTGTTTCATTTGCTAAATTTTTATATGTTCTTATTTTGAAAATATTATTTGTTAAATTACAGTCTTTACAAAGTGCTTTTATTTTATTTTTATGACTATGAAGATCTTTACTAATAAAATTATTGTTACAATTATCACATTTTAATTCAATATTAATAATTTTTTCTATATTATTATTTATTTTACTATATAAATAAGGACAAAAACGAGTTTGATTACTAATAGAAACACATGGATAATATTTAAAATCGTCTGTCATTGAAAATTTTTTATTTTGAATACTTAAAATTTTATTTCTAATATATTCAAATTCATCATTATCCATGTTTCTTTTAAAATAATTTTCTTTAAATTCACTATCATATTCATCAAACTTTATTTTATCGCTATTTAATTTATCTAGTAAAGAAAACTCTTTAATAATAATATTATTATCATTATTTTTATTGATATTTTTGCTTGAATGATAATTTAACATGTAATTAGATTGATTATTTCTTTTTAATTCTTCATATTCTTTACATATTCTACAATTAATTATATTCCGATTAATTTTTCTTAGTATATTGTTTAAACTTACTTTATGTATTGAATTACAATTTATACATTTATATGTAATATTATACTGATTATTGCGTGTAATAATATTTTCTTCATAGTCAATAAAATTAGAACAATTATTATTATTAAAAAAAAATCTATATAATGGCACTTTTGTATTTGAATATTTATGTGTTATCTTATTAATTGAAAATAAATCAAGTTCATTCCCTTCCCAAAAATTAGCAATACTTTTATTTTCCTTATTATTTTTTTCTATTTTTATAATATTTTTTTTTAAAAGCATAATAGAGTTTTCTTCCATAAAAAATAATATCTAGTTTATTATTTAAAATAACTTTTAAATAAATTATATAATTATTCAATATATAACCTAGGCGCTATTAGTCGTTGAACCTTATTTATCAAGAAATTCTTAATAAATCTTGGCTGCTGATTATCTAATATATTGAATTTATCAAACCTTCACTATTATATATTATATAATAATTGTGGTATTCAATACTTAAAGACTTTCCAGCAATTCACCTAGTTTTTTTTACTTGGAGGCAGAAATTTTGATTTAATAACAAGCAATTAAGTTGTTATTTTCAAAACCAGTAGGTTTACCACCAAGGTCATAAATTAAAACATGTTGTTCTTTACTAGATTTTTTTTCTAATCCGTAAGCAATAGCCGCTGCAGTAGGTTCATTAATAATACGTAATACATCTAATCCAGCGATTGTTCCGGCATCTTTAGTTGCGTTACGTTGAGCATCATTGAAATAAGCAGGAACGGTAATAACAGCTTTTTTTACTTCATCTCCTAGATATGCTTCGGCAATTTCTTTCATTTTAACTAGAACCATAGATGAAATCTCTTCTGGTAGAAAACTTTTTTCTTCATTTTTGTAAGAGACATTAATAATTGGTCGCCCATCTCCTTTGTCACTTACTTTAAATGGGAATTGTTTAATATCAGATTGAGTTTCCATATCATTAAATCTACGCCCAATTAATCTCTTAGCATCAAAAACAGTATTAATAGGATTAGTAGCTGCTTGATTCTTAGCTCCATCTCCAATAATTCTTTCAGAATCAGTAAATGCTACATATGATGGTGTTGTTCTATTACCTTGATCATTAGCAATAATTTCTACTCGATCATTTTGCCATACTCCTACACATGAGTATGTTGTTCCCAAATCAATGCCGATAGCCCCCTCATACACCATTATATATGAATATATATTTATGAATAACCTTTAAATAAATTATATAATACTTTTAATTCAAAATATAATTTATTTTCTTTTATTTTTAGTTTTTTTATTATAATTTGTATTTTT
>Ga0228627_1000460_pt1 | contig 24881 bp, 27 predicted proteins | sample 33DmetaG_FD_190483 | JGI IMG/M metagenome (GOLD analysis project Ga0228627, IMG submission 190483) | Seawater microbial communities from Monterey Bay, California, United States - 33D | ecosystem: Environmental > Aquatic > Marine > Coastal | place: USA: California | collected 2016-09-28 | reverse complement strand
AAAGTGCCTAGCTACGCGCGCGTGAGGCACAGTTTTAAATTATTTTTAGGGGACAGAATTGGGGACAGAAAAATACTATCTGGGATATTTATATTATTAACAAGTATATAGGATGTTTTAGTGGCGGCGTTCACAGACGTAGCCAAACACCTCTCAAGACCCTACATTGACACCCTTCATCCCCAATCAAGACCTCAACTCATGCATCACACAAAACGCACGCCTGTATTTCACTGAAACAATGCAGTTATTCACGCAATTATGGGCTAGCTTGCAATCTGGGGAAGCAGATGGCGGCGTTGTCAGACAAAGCCTAACACATCTCAAAATATCACGTTAATGCAAGATATCCTCAACTTGGCGAAAACTGAGTGGGTAAAGCACGCAATACATAACTGCTAAGCGAATGATTTTGGGCGAAGTCTTGAAGTACTTAAATGGGTTTTATGATGTCATTCATAAAAATTAAGAACCAACCAATAGGACGTCAAGTTTGTCTGACAATGCCATAATTATAGATCAAAATATATTGATTATTGAAAATACTACACCTCAAATTCCTATTAACTGACATTCCTTCCAATCGCAGCGAACTTCGGTATCTGAAACTTTCACGACTGGAATATTATCCAAGGTAATCAATTATCGGACAGTTAGGCATGTTATCCCCACGACAAGACTTAACAAGGTGGGCCAGTTCATCATGCAGTGACTGTAGTTCTCGTTGCTTATCTTCTATTTCTTCCAGCCGCTTCAATGCAATGCGTTTCACTTCTGAACTGGTGCGGTCTTGGTCTTGATACAGATCCAGAAGTTCGCGGCATTTTTCGATACTAAATCCGAACGCCCGTGATCGTCTAACGAACACCAGTTTGCGAACGGCCACATCGTCATAAGTGCGATATCCTGCCTCCGATCGCGACGGTGCTTCAACCAACCCAATATCGGCATAATACCGCACAGTCTTCACAGTCAAGCCTGAAGCTTTTGATGCAGCAGAAATATTCATAAATTTACCCTTGACCTTCCCCTTACTGGAGAGGTTAGATTAATCATGAATAAGTTTCAAGGGTGCTATTTTGATGCATGTCTACACCCAAATAAGGATTTAATACATGCCTAAGGATGCCGCACCCAAAACTGCAATACTCTATCGGATGGTGATGGCTGATCACATGTGTCCCCACGGATTAAAGTCAAAAGACCTATTAGAGCGACAGGGCTTTCATGTGGAAGATCGTCACCTCACCAGCCGCGATGAAGTTGATGCATTTAAAACCAAACATGATGTTAAGACGACGCCACAGACGTTCATTGGTGAAGAACACATTGGTGGCTTCGATGACCTGAGCGCACATCTAGGGAAAGCCACTAAGTCGAAAGATAGCATGACCTATAAGCCTATCATCGCTTTGTTCTCGGTTGCATTTTTGATGGCCACCACCATTACTTGGGTAACGCTAGGAACCACATTTACTGCACGGACAATGGAATGGTTCATCTCTATATCAATGGTACTATTGGGTCTGCAAAAGCTGCAAGACGTTGAGCGGTTCGCCACGATGTTCTTGAACTATGATTTGTTGGCACAGCGTTGGGTTCGCTACGGATACGTCTATCCATTCGTTGAGACAGGAGCGGGCCTGCTTATGATGGCGGGTGTTCTCACACAACTCTCTGCACCAGCAGCATTATTCGTTGCAAGCATTGGAGCAATTAGTGTGTTCAAAGCGGTCTATATCGACAAACGAGAACTAAAGTGTGCCTGTGTAGGCGGTGATAGCAAAGTTCCACTAGGGTTTGTCTCGCTTACGGAAAATTTAATGATGATAGGCATGGGGATTTGGATGCTCTCAAAGTTGTGATAAGAAAACGTTTGACCCTCCATTTACAGGAAGGTTTAAAGATAACAAAAATGATTCGAGGATCAGTACATTTTATGAAATCGATTATCGCAATTGCCGCCGTTCTGGTTGCAGGTGGAGTTGGCTACGCGTTATGGCCCTCAACCCCCCAAACAACCATAACTGACAATGCTACCAGCATGGAAGGCGGGCTCCTAGCCAATGTTATTTTGCCAGAAACATTATCACCAAACGCGCAAAGCGGGAAGCGCGGTTTTGAAGCTAAATGTGCTGCTTGCCATGGAGTGAATGCAGCGGGTCAAGATGGCGTAGCGCCACCTCTTGTGCACAAGATTTACGAACCAAATCATCATGGAGACGAAAGTTTTCAACGCGCTGTATCTCTAGGCGTTCAAGCCCATCATTGGCGATTTGGGAATATGCTTCCTGTCGAAGGTTTGACGCGAGGTGATGTCAAAATGATTATCGCCTATATTCGAGAACTGCAACGTTCAAACGGGATCAACTAATTTTCAAAAACAAAAATAGGAATAAAAAATGAAGAGTTTTCTGCTATCTGGAGCAATAGCTATTTGGGCAACAGGTGCTATGGCGCACTCCCCCCTCGATGGAACAACACCTACCAATGAGGCGATCGTGTCGGAGATGCCGGCTGAAGTTTTGATGGACTTCAAAGGCGACATCCGTTTGGTACGAGTTGCCATCACTCACGCCTCTAAACGCAGTATGAACATGGACCTTGGGGAACAAACAGCGTTCAAACAGGAGTTTACATTGCCGATGCACGACATGGGTGTTGGTGTTTATGTTATTGAATGGCGTGGACTTGGTGCTGATGGTCATGCACTGAACGGCACTTTTAGCTTCACCGTCGAATAACAGTGCCCGATCTTTTTGGACTGGCGGCCATCGCCACGAAATTCGCACTTTATCTTGGTGTAATTACTGCAACAGGAACGGTTATGGCCACCTTAATGTTTAAGCTGGACCGCACACGTCGTCTGGCCGCCATATTTGCGGTTCTCGGTTTGTTTGCAACGATCCTGAGCTTTTCACTGCGCGGTGCCAATCTAACAGGCGACTTGAGCGGTATGACTGACCCCATGATGTTGAGCCTGTTATGGACCACACCTGTTGGAACTGCATTGGCGCTTCGTCTTATTGGTCTCAATCTACTACTAGTGGGTCTTTTCTTGGGCCGTATCGGAGCCTGGGTATCAGTTCTAGGTGGTATTATCGCACTATTTTCATTCACTCAGATTGGACACATTTCTAGCAGTGAGTCAGAGCTCATGGAAGTTGCATTGATTCTGCACCTGCTGGCAGTTGCCCTTTGGATTGGAGTTCTAACGCCACTGTATCGCTTGGCCTCATCATCCACCAGATATGCATCTGCAGCGGATGTCGGGCATCAATTTGGCCTTGTTGCGTCTGTATCTGTCCCCGTGTTGATTGTCGTAGGTGGTTACATGGGTTATCAACTTGTTGGGTCGTTTACTGCACTTGTAGAAACTGGATATGGGCAGGCTTTAATCATTAAGATACTTCTGGTCGGCGGTCTTTTAGCGCTTGCAGCAGTAAACAAACTTCGGTTCATTCCTGCTCTCCGTTTAGGTGATCCAGTTGCTGCAAGTCATCTCTCCAAATCTATATATGTTGAATGGCTTGTCATTCTTGCCATATTGGGCGTGAGCGCCGTTCTCACAACAAATTTAACCTTACCAAAATGAGACACCACATGAACAGACGATATTTCTTGGCAAGTGTCTCAGCAACAGCGATATTACCAATACCGACATTTGCAGCCGCAACTCCACTGCGACTAAAGGCAGAAGCAGTAACAGAGCAAATCCTGCCAGCGGGAGATAGTGCAACCTCAATGCTAGGTTTTAACGGGTCAATGCCTGGTCCAGAACTGCGAGTGCATCGTGGCGAACGGGTGTCCATTGATGTCGAGAATGGTCTAGATGAAGGCACCGCTGTACATTGGCACGGTATCAGATTGGAAAACCAGATGGATGGGGTGCCGATGTTGACGCAAGAGTTAATCGAGCCTCTCAATACTAAGACCTACAGCTTTATCCCACCTGACGAAGGCACCTATTGGTATCATTCGCATTACATTTCTCAAGAACAGGTCGCACGTGGTATGATGGGTCCATTAATTGTTGAGGATGAAACTCCCCCAGATATTGATCACGACATCACTGTTCTGATGTCTGATTGGCAGGTGCAGCAAGATGGCAGTCTAACAGATGAGTTCTTCGATATGCACACTGTAGCCCATGATGGTTATATGGGGAACTTTGCACGTGCATTTCTTTCAAAAGATCAAGTGAAGACTGGGGATCGTGTCAGGTTTCGACTAATTAATGCCGCAACGAACCGTATCTTCCCCGTTGCGGTTAGTGGTGTCAGTGGGTTAGTTGTGGCTTTGGACGGAATGGCCTTAATTGAGCCATATCCAATGGAAGAACTTACTCTCGCACCTGCTCAACGGGCTGACTTGATCGTCGATATCGCTGGCCCTGTTGAGTTTAATATGTTGACCAGTCAGGGACAATATCGATTGGCTGACTTGGCTGTGAGCGGCACCAATACAGATCGGCAAGCTAGTCCAATCGTGCCTCTGTCGCCTCCCCGCCTTCCAGCACCAGCAGAACCTTCGCAACATCTAACGCTAACGATGATGGGTGGAGCAATGGGTGGACGACACGGCGGTGATAATATCTGGTCTTTTAACAACGTCTCTGATCTGCAAAGCGAACCCTTCGGATCGTTTCAGAATGGTGAGACAGTACGTATCACATTCGCAAACGACACATCCTTCCCACATGGCATCCACCTACACGGCCACCACTTTTATGAAGTCGATGAAAAAGATGCCTTGGGTAACCTACGTGACACAACGTTGGTTAATGCTGGTGAGAATCGCGATATAATCTGTGTGTTTGATAACCCTGGCCGCTGGCTATTGCACTGTCACATGCTCAGCCATGCTTTTGGAGGAATGCGGACCTGGGTGGATGTCGCATGAAGTGGCTAATTCTAATTTTGCTATGCTCTACATCCATTGCATCTGCCAATCACGAGCTCGAAGATCGCAACTTATCTGCGGGGCAAATTCTCTACACAAACAACTGTGCATCCTGCCATGGAGCAAAACTCGAAGGTCAACCAAACTGGCAGTCACCCAATTCAGATGGTATACTTCCGGCTCCACCACATGATGCAACAGGTCATACTTGGCATCACGATAACGAACTGTTGTTTGAATACACAAAGTTGGGTGGAAAGGGGGCATTGGCGGCAAGGGGTATAACCGATTTCAATAGTGGAATGCCTGCTTTTGATGGCGTCGTCTCTGATGAAGATATCTGGGACATTCTTGCTTTTATCAAGTCAACTTGGCCTGAGCGGGAACAGGATGCCCAAGCTAGTCGAAACCCACCGCACTAGTGGTACAATTGCTGTTGTCTGATATACGAGATTACGCATAGGTCTCCATTCATTTTTAAGGAGATGAGGAGTAAATGTTTGTAAGGTTGTTGGATGCAAAACCAGGCTTATGTCTGATTGAGTATGGCTTCATGCCTCACCTAGGAGCTCTTTAATGGGTATTGTTTTATAAAGGCAAGAGCATTAAAATGAGGTAATTTATTTAAAATTGTGGTAACTTGGGACTGTATATATGGTCCAGGACGAGGCCCCTTTTCCAAAGTTCGCAATGGCACCGCTCGGCGTATTATTAAAAAAGGGCAACTATTTAGTAGAATACATGTAGACGATATTGCGCAAACATTACTAGCTTCAATAAAATCACCAAGAAAAGGAGCTATCTATAATGTGTGTGATGATAACCCAGCACCACCAGAAGATGTAATAGCTTATGCTGCAGAACTATTAGGTATGCCAGTTCCAGAGGCTATTGATTTTGATAAAGCAGATATGTCGCCAATGGCGAAAAGTTTTTACGCCGAAAATAAAAAAGTAAGTAACGAACTTATAAAAAAGGAATTAGGTATTAAATTAAAATTCCCTGATTATAAAACAGGTCTTAGGTCTCTTTTATTATAGACTTAAATAATTAATACTTGAGTTCCAGTTTTTGTTAGATCAAAAAGTTCTGCAATCTGAGCATTATATAATCCAATGCAACCATTTGAAGATCGTCGGCCTATTTTACGGTTATCGTGTGTCCCGTGTATCCTGTAATATGTCCATGATAAATATAAAGCATGTGATCCTAATGGATTGCCTGGACCAGGGCCAATATAGGGTGGCCAATCTGGATTGCTTTTTAACATTGAAGGTGTAGGTCGCCAATCAGGGCCAATTCTTTTTCTTGTAATTGATGTTCTGCCGAGGCGAGTTAGATCGTCTGATGATGGAACAGCCACTGGATAAAGTTTATATACATCTTGTTTCTCAGACCAAAAGTGTAAAGCTCGACTTTGTGTATCAACTAAAATTACACCATTTTTTGTATTAGAAAAATAATCTTTCCAATTACTTCGCCCACGAAAAGCTGACGCGTTACGTCTAACAGAGTTTGCTTCACCAGAAATACGTGTCTCTTCAGCTTGACGTGTGCCAAAACCCAATTCTGGGTTATTTAAATCTGGGTTCCAGCCCTCTTGAGCAAATGACTTTGAACCAACAGCTAATGTACTTGCAGCTGCTGTAGTAAAAAAGCGGCGCGTAAAGGATTTCGACATTATATTATTTCCTGTGTATCGAGGCATTTTCTATTTTTATAAGTAGATGATTATTTTGACTAAATCAAATTTAAATTACTAGTATATAATATAGATTATAGATAATGGTGTAAGAAAAATTAATTGCTTGCCAGTCTTCACCAACACAATAAGTCTTTGCCCTCTTTACTTGATTTTGTAGCGCCTTAATCAAGAAATATCTTCCCCGAGATATATCCTGGAACTTATCAACAATTATGTATTTCCATAGAGATTTAAAAAGACCAGATGAAACCTTTAGTGTTTCAATTTCAATCATGTCTTCAAAGTCTATTTCAGATTCTAATGAAAGTTTCTTTTCATATTCCATTAGTATATTTTGAAATAGCTTTATAAAGATTTTATCTCAGGAACTTTTTGATCTTAGCTTCAGACTATCTATGGAGTTTTCCTTAGCGTTTGACTTGTAATGCTTAAGAAATGTAACAAGCAACTTACTTAATCTGGTATCATATTTTCTATCAACTACCATTTTCAGCCTCAGCCCATGCATCACACAAAACGCACGCCTGTATCTCCCTGAAATAACGCAGTTATTCACGCAATTATGGGCTAGTTTGCAATCTGGGGAAGCAGATGGCGGTGTTGTCAGACAAAACCTAACCCATCTCAAAGTGCTATGATCACATAAACCTATGAAGCGCAGATTTGGAACCACTCAATGAGAGCGGCACTGCGTTTTTGTTTATAAGTCTGTCTGTTTTGAAGATGTCTTTCATGATTGAAGTGGTTGTATATTTGACTGTGATAACTGACAAACCTCTGGAGCGTGGCTGCTGTTTTAAATAACTGCATTGCTCGCTCTCGCCGTCTAAACGGTAAGTGTGAGTTTTCACACCGATTATTTGTCCGACCTCCACAAAGCTGTTTATCCGCAACGCCAATCTCACGAAAAGCAGCGCTATAGGATGGTAACTTATCCGTTGTGATGATCTTAGGTGAGCCGTGTTTACGCATTGCTTTTATGAGAAACTTCTTCGCTGCTGCTTTATTACGTCGTTTTGTAACGAAGCATTCAAGAACTTCCCCTTCATGATCAACCGCGCGCCACAAGTAAAAGCGCTCTCCATTTATTTTAACGAAGACTTCATCTAAATGCCATTGCCAGTTTGAGTGTTGACCCGCCCTCTTCTTTCGGATTTCCTTAGCAAATTTTGACCCAAACCGATCTACCCAGAACCTTACAGTTTCGTAGCAAATATCAATGCCGCGTTCATGTAAGATATCTTCAACTTGGCGGAAACTAAGAGGGTAACGTACGTAATACATCACTGCTAAGCGGATAATTTTAGGCGAAGTTTTGAAGTACTTAAATGGGTTTTGTGTTGTCATTCATAAAAATTAAGGGTCAACCAATGGGACGTCAAGTTTGTCTGACAATGCCTTTACTCCACATACAGAAAGTTTAATGACAAATCTGATTTAAACAAATCAGATTAGATATTGTAAAATTATAGTTATGCTTGAACAGCCTGTCTTGTCGGAAACGACATGTAATTGTCGTTTGAAAATGATTTGTTTATTCAACAATTAAAACCGTATTATGGGCTAGTTTGCAATCTGGGGAAGCAGATGGCGGTGTTGTCTGACATACGAAATCGTACATCAGATTGTCTCAATTTATTTCTCTTACTTACAAACATCTACAATAAATCCTAAACTAGATCTTAATTAATCTACGTTATCAAGAGAGTAACCAAATCCTCTTATAGTTCTTATTAAGTTTTTATTAGATACTTCTTTTAAACTTTTTCTTAGCCGCCCGATATGGACATCAACTGTTCGCGTTTCAATTTCGGTATTACTTTCCCAAACACGATCTAAAAGTTGTTTGCGTGAAAAAACTTGCCTTGGTGCTGACATTAAAAAATATAGTAACTTATATTCTATTGTGCCGAGACTAATATTTGATCCATTATATGATACCGTGTGGCGTGCTATATCAATTCTTATATTCTCAAATGTCATAACTTCAGGCGTTGAAAAGTTTTTTTGAATTCGCAAATTTGTTCGAACTCTAGCCAGTAATTCCTTTATTGAATATGGCTTAACAACATAATCATTAGCTCCAATATTTAAACCTTTGATCTTGTCTTCTTCCTCGCCACGAGCTGTAAGCATTATTATCGGTAAATTAATGGTAGATTTATTAGCACGTATCTGACGGCAAATTTCAATTCCTGAAATATCAGGCAACATCCAATCCAACACAACCAACTCAACTTGATGTTCTTTTAATAACAGCAGACCTTCTTCACCAGTTTCTGCTTTTAAGACGTGATACCCTTCAACATTGAGATTATATGCTAATAGCTCAAGCTGAGAGGGTTCATCTTCAATTACCAATATTTTTATTAATTGTTCTGCCATTTTTACTCTTCCAGTAAATCTCCAGTTACCAAATAATGTACCTGCTCTGCTATATTTGTAACTTGATCGCCCGATCTCTCTAAATTTTTTGAGATAAATAGTAAGTGAGTGCACGCTTCTATATTTCGTGGGTTCTCCATCATATATGTTAACAATTCACGAAATAATGCATCTGTTTTATCATTAATTTCTTGATCTGCTTCACGAGCATCATGAGCTTTCTTTAAATCTCTATTTACGTAAGCTTCCATTACAACATTTAGCATATTTATAATCTTTTCAGACATTTCAGCAATACTTCTAAGAATAGATTTCATTGCAGAAAAATCATCTATTTTTCGGGCTCTATATGATAAGGTTTTTGCATAATCACCCATTCTTTCAAGGCAATTTGAAACCTTTAGTGTTGTGATTGCACTTCGTAAATCTTCTGCCATTGGCTGTCTTAAAGCAATTAAGCGAATGGCTTTATCATCTATCTTTTCTTCCAGCCTATTAATCTTACTGTCATTTTTAGTAACAGTTTTCGCAAGTTTATCGTCTCCAAGCTGTAATGCTTTTGCACTATCCCTAATTTGCTTTGCTACAAGATCTGCCATCTCAACCAGCAAACTTTCTATTTCACTAAGATCTTTATCAAAACGAGTTACAATATGTGAATGATCCATTTATCTTATCCTATCCAATACGACCGGTGATATAATTTTGAGTTCGTTCATCTTTAGGTGACGTAAAAATATTTTTTGTTTTACCACTTTCAACAAGATAACCCATGTGAAAAAATGCTGTTTTTTGAGAAACTCGAGCAGCTTGCTGCATAGAGTGTGTAACTATAACAATGCTAAAGTTAGCTTTGAGTTCATCTATTAACTCTTCAATAACTGCTGTTGCTATTGGATCAAGGGCTGAACAAGGTTCATCCATTAATATAACTCTAGGTTTTACAGCAATAGCGCGCGCTATACATAATCTTTGTTGCTGACCACCTGATAAACCAGTGGCGTTTTCGTTTAAGCGATCTTTTACCTCGTTCCATAATCCAGCTTTTTGTAATGCCCATTCAACAAGATCGGCCATTTCAGATTTATCAGACGTGAGTCCATGAATTTTTGGGCCGTAAGCAACATTTTCAAAAATAGATTTTGGAAACGGGTTTGGTTTTTGAAATACCATACCAACATTTGCACGTAAAGCGACCACATCAACTTCTGGTGCGTATATATCCTGACCAGAAATTCTAATATCACCATTTACCCGACAAATCGGTACCAAATCATTCATTCGGTTAATACATCTTAAAAAAGTTGATTTACCACATCCAGAAGGCCCTATTAATGACGTTACTTGATTTTCAGGGATATCAATCGTGATATTATCAAGAGCTTGTTTAGATCCATAAAAAACATCTACATCTTTCGCCTCAATTATATGTGACGTATTTTTTATATCGATATTTGATTTTGGCTCTGTTTGAATATTCATTTTAGAATCTCTTTTCAAATTTTTTACGTAAAAATATAGCAAGCAAGTTCATAAGAACTAAGAATACAAGTAAGACAATTATTGCTGCAGATGTTTTTTCCAAAAATGCACGTTCTGAAGCATCAGCCCAAAGAAATATTTGCACAGGTAATGCCGCTGCAGGCTCAACAACAGATGTAGGAACATCCGCAATAAATGCAACCATACCGATCATTAACAAAGGGGCCGTTTCGCCCAAAGCTTGTGCCATACCAACAATTGTACCAGTCAAAATGCCGGGTAATGCAAGTGGAACAACATGATGAAATGTGGCTTGAATAGGACTAGCTCCCATTCCAAGTGCAGCTTCACGAATAGATGGAGGAACTGCACGTAAAGAAGCACGCGATGCAATAATTATCGTTGGCAATGTCATCAATGATAAAACAAGCCCACCAACTAATGGAGTAGATCTAGGTAGATCAAAAACATTCAAAAGTAATGCCAAACCAAGCAATCCAAACACAATAGATGGCACCGCAGCTAAATTATTAATATTAACTTCAATAAATGCAGAAATTTTGTTTTTCGGTGCAAATTCTTCTAAGTAAATTGCAGCTAAAATTGCTATTGGGAAAGATACAATAAAACAAATAGATAACGTAAGAATAGAGCCCATTAAAGCACTCAATATTCCTGCTAATTCAGGTTCTCTAGAATCCCCATTTGTAAAAAATTTCTTATTAAATTTTGTACGAACATTATCTGTATCTTTTAACAAAGATATCCACTCTACTTCTAAATCACTAATTCGACGATTATCTTCATCTAAAGAAAGATCAACGGCGCCTTTTAATAACAAATCAATATCGTCTGAAGCAGTAAACCAAAGCGTTGCCTCACTTCCTAGAATACTTGTATCATTCAGGATTTGGTCTCTAAGCTCAAACCCCATATCAGAACTCAGCAATCCATAGAGTTTTTTCTTTTCTTTTCTGGATTTCACATTGGGAAATGTTTGCCGAAGCGACTTTTTCACCAACGCGTCAAAGCGAGTTTCATTTATGTTATTTTTATCAACATTATCAGGACCAAGGTCTATTGTTATTGCTATATCAGAGCTAACAAACGCACTTTTTCCTTTAAGTAATATTGAACCAACCATAACAAAAAGAAACGCCAATGATATACCAATAGCGAATTTACCAAACCAACGGAATCGTATTTCAGAATGTTCTCGAGAACGTCGCGATTTTGTTGAAGAAGAAAATATATTAGTCATATTGTTCTCGGTATTTATTTACAATTTTTAATGAGATCATGTTTAAAATTAATGTTACAATAAATAACAATAAGCCTAATGCAAAAGCTGATAGAGTTTTTGCACTATCAAATTCTTGATCACCTGTAAGCAGCGCAACAATTTGAGCAGTAATAGTTGTCACAGCTTCAAGTGGATTTGCTGTCAGGTTAGCCGCTAACCCAGCAGCCATCACAACTATCATTGTTTCTCCAATAGCACGAGAAGCTGCTAAGAGAAGACTTCCTGAAATTCCAGGTATTGCAGCTGGAAGAATTACTTTTCTAATAGTTTCACTATTTGTTGAGCCTAGCCCTAATGAAGCATCACGAAGTGATTGTGGAACTGCATTTATAACATCATCTGAAAGCGAAGAGATAAGTGGAATAATCATAATGCCCATAATCAATCCAGCAGCTAGTGCGCTTTCTGATGAAACATTTAGACCAACAGTTTCCCCTGTAGACCTTATAATAGGAGCAACAGTTAATGCAGCAAAAAATCCATAAACGACTGTTGGTATTCCCGCGAGAATTTCTAACAAAGGCTTAATAATATTTCTTGTTTTTTTACTTGCGTATTCAGACAAATAAATCGCAGAAAAGAGGCCGAGCGGCGTTGCTATACACATTGCAATTGTTGAAATTAATAATGTTCCAGTGATAAGTGGAATAGCACCAAAACTACCATCAGCAGCAACTTGATCTGATCGAAGTGCTGTTTGTGGACTCCATTTCGTACCAAATAAAAATTCGCTTAAAGATACTTTTTGAAAAAAATGAATTGTTTCAAACAATAATGAAAATATTATTCCCACAGTCACAGCAATTGCAACAGATGAGCAAATAATCATTATTGTTTTAATTAAATATTCAGAAAAGTTATGTTTTTTATTACCAATAATATTAAATTCTTTATTTGGAATAATATTTTTTACATTCATTTTCTATGACCGAGACTAATTAAAAATTCGATTCTTTAAATTGAATGCTTGTTAGCTTTTATATGTAACAAAAATATATCATTTTTGTAACATTTATGTAAAACTGCTAGATCAGATAAAAAAGGGGCAATAAAGCCCCTTTCTATTTTTTTGAAATCTACATTTCAAGATTTTCTAATGAGTTTATACTACCTGACCAATCACTTCGTTCTTGATCAGTCATTGGTATTAGTCCTTTATCCACAAGATATCCGTCTTCACCCCATGTATCTTCAGAAGTAAATTCTGCCAAGAATTCTGATATACCCGGAATAACTCCAACATGAGCATTTTTAACATAGAAATATAATGAACGAGATACTGGATAATCACCAGTCGCAATTGCTTCAAATTCTGGGTCAACACCATTTATCTTAGAACCTTGGACTGCATCAGAGTTTTGCTCTAAAAATGAAAATCCAAATATTCCGAATGCTGCAGGATTGGCTTTTAGCTTTTGAACAATTAAGTTATCATTCTCTCCTGCTTCAACATAAGCACCATCCTCTCGGATTGTATGACATAGAGATTTGTAAGCTTTTTTATCTTGTTTCTTTAAAGCTTTTATCCAAGGGATTGTCTTACAGCCACCCTCCATTGCTAGCTCAACAAATGCATCACGTGTACCAGAAGTTGGTGGAGGACCCATAACTTCAATTTTAACAGCAGGCAAAGATGGATTAATTTCATTCCAATTTTTGTATGGATTTGGTATAGTTTCTCCATTTACATCTGTTGGAATATCTTTTGCCAAAGACATAAATATTTCATTTAATGTTAAATCAAAGAGCGCTGCTTCTTTAGAGTTTGCAATCACAATACCGTCATAGCCAATTTTTGCTTCAGTGATATCGGTGATACCATTAGCACTGCATTTTTCGACTTCTGACGCTTTAATTCTTCGCGAGGCGTTTGTTACATCAGGGTGATCTACACCAATACCAGCACAAAATAGTTTCAATCCACCACCGGAACCTGTTGATTCAACAATTGGTGTTTTAAAATCTGTACTTTTGCCAAATCGTTCGGCAACTGTTGTAGAAAAAGGAAAGACTGTTGATGAACCTACAATTTTCATTTGATCACGATCAGCTAGTATAGGTGTAGTAAATACACTTGCTGTTGCGATGACACAGATTGATATAGTTTTATTGAACATTTGTTCGACCTTATTTTGTTAAAAACAACCAGAAACAGCTCTGGATAAGGCACCAGTATTTTTTTTATGTAACAGCGGTCTTTCATCAATGTAACAATTATGTAAAAAAATATTTTTTTTATTCCCAAAATCCACCCTCGCCAAATGAGCGTCTGAGTAAAGGCTATAGAATCGGTGATATCAAGACTTCGGCACATACATCACACAAAACGCACGTCTGTATCTTACTGAAACAACGCGGTTATTCACGCAATTACGGGCTAGTTTGCAATCTGGGGAAGCAGATGGCGGTGCTGTCAGACGAAGCCTAACCCATCTCAAAGTGCTATGATCACATAAACCTATGAAGCGCAGATTTGGAACCACTCCTTAAGAGCAGTTGTGCGTTTTTGTTTATAAGTCTGTCTGTTTTGAAGATGTCTTTCATGATTGAAGTGGTTGTATATTTGAAGCAAGAAGATGAGATGCTTGATTAGGCCTATACTCACCGATTGGCACTCCAGACACGCTTATTTCGACTCTGAGAGGCTATTTGGATGGCTTTTCTTTACGGCAATGGGGGCAGTATCCATTGCGGTTAGTCGCCAACATTTGATCTGGGGAAGCATACCACTCATGGCTTTTATTTTCAGTACATTGCCACCAAACCTTTTTACCTGAGCGATAACTAATGTTTTCTGCACTTAAAGAACCATTCAAAACTGGATGCCACATTAAAGCCACTTCAGGCTTCTTGAATGCAAGAGACTTACACTTGGGGCAAAGTTCATCACCCTTGGATCTCTTAAGGTTAACTCCAGTTTGTTGCCATTCATGCCCATGAACACATCTCCACCATATCATTTTAGAAGTTCCTGTGCGTAAATTATGAGGCGACAAAGTACCGTTCTTATATGGATGAAATAAATTAGCTATCTTTGGGTGGGTGGTAGCCATACTATTTTCTTCAGATATTAATGTACCCCTACAAAATGGACATAGTTCTTTTGCTTTAGAACTACTCATGTGGTTTGCGCTATACTCCCATTCATGATCTGGATTTTTAGGACACCTCCACCATAGAATTCTATCTGCACCACCAGTTATTTCATCAGGACTTGTGTCACCGTTTTTAGAGGGATGAAAGAATGGTATTAAATGTGGATGAGTAACTGACATGTTATACTCTGGACTTGCCAACTTAAAAGTACTCGAACAGTACGGGCATCCAGTACCACCACTTTTTTTATTTCTACTATCAATAGTAGCTTCAAAAGAATGATTGTTGTTACACAGCCACCAAACCTTTTGGCCTGAGTTCCCACTAAAATTACTTGGGGTCAGTGGATTATTTTTTATAGGATGCCATTCATTTGCAAGTTCTGGATTTTGACTTGATAAAGAATGCTCCGGAAGTGGAGATGGAAAATTATCGCAATAGACTCTAAAAAGCTCATCATTTTGGAATTCATCAGCATCAATATACTGCTTAATACGACTATCTCTTTCAAGAAGTAATCTCATTAGCTTGTTTATATCAGATTTTTCTAATGGCTTGGTTGGGTGAACTATAATGTCATAATCAGAAATAGGTTCTAGAGGTTTTTCCCTTAGACGTATCAACCTTATGTTTGCAGCCTCAATAATCTCTTGTTTTTTCAAATCTTGTTCGTGCTTATCTCCATGCCAATAGCAACCATCATATTCTATTGCAGTATTAATTTCGGGTATAAATATATCCACTTCACGACCAGAAATTTTAAACCGTGATTTTACCCCATCAAATATTGAAGCTAACTCAGTTAAAATTCTTATCTCTGGTCTTGATGATTGTCCTGAACAAAATGGGCAACCTGTTCCCCTTGTTCTATTATTGATAGCTGTTTGCCATTCATGTAATTTCTTACATTGCCACCAAACCTTAAAATGAGATGAGGGTAAGTAGTCTTCAGGGTTTAGTTTATTTTTTGTTGGATGCCACTCAGAAACTAGTGATGGAAAGCTTAAAGCTAAGTTGTGTTCTTTTGTTGCCTTTTTCCCCATACAATATGGACAATGATGCTTAATATTACCTTGGCTATCTGATCTAGAACTAATTACAGCCTGCCATTCATGACCCTTGGAACATAACCACCAAGCTTTTTCGCCTGATTTTGGTGCAACTTCTGTTGCAGGACGTTTGTTTTTAGATGGATGCCATTCTTTTGCAATTTTGGGGAGCATTACAGCCAGATTATTATCTGAACCAATCAAACGTTTTGAACAATAAGGACATTTCTTTCCCTTTGATCTGTTATTTGGGCTTGCTTGCCATTCATGACCTAAAGAGCATTGCCACCAAAGCCTGTAGTTTACTTTGTGAGGGATATCCTCAGGTAATAGATTACCATTCTTTGTAGGATGCCATTCAGCTACTAACGCAGGATAGTCAGATACATACTTCTTATCACTGGGTAGCTCTGGGAATAATTCTGATTGGCGTTTGGTCATATGATCTTTAGCTAAATATAAAGTTTCACTTTAACACCATGTTTAAGAGAGTCTATCAGGGGCTTAAATTTGGGTAAGGATGAGCATGATGGTGAATAAGCCCTAGAACTAACATGACACTGACGCGCATGCGCATGCGCGTGCGCGTGTCTAAATATATCATTTTAGTCAACCATATAGGGACGAAAATGGGGACTAAATTTTTATATTTGTATTTTATTGATATAAAACAATTACTTAATGCCAGTAAGTGGCGGAGAGACAGGGATTCGAACCCTGGGAACCTCGCAGTTCAACGGTTTTCAAGACCGCCGCATTCGACCACTCTGCCACCTCTCCGTGCCATAAAACGGGATCGATCCGTTGGAGACTAGATAATTAGACTTTAATCCAGATACAACCCCAAAGAATGCGCAAATCAACGCTGATGTCACTTTTTTTTAATATTTGTTACTTCCAAGTATTAGAATATTTGTTTATGTTTAGAATATCTATTTTTTATCACTAAATATTTATATTTAAGTACTAAAGAATTTTTCACAGCATTAAATAAAGGGAATCAAATGAAAAGTTTTTATAAAATAATAACAGTATTTATAATTACTTTGTTAGCAAACTCAGCTTATGCATTTGATACAATAGCCCGATCAGCGATGGTTATAGATCAAACTACAGGAACTATATTGATGGCTAAAGATGCAGATCGTAGGGTTCCACCCGCATCAATGTCAAAATTAATGACTTTGTATATGTTATTTGAAGCATTGAGAGATGAGCGGATTGCTATGGACACAGAGTTTTTAGTATCTGAGCGCGCCACCAAAATAGGTGGTTCAACAATGTTCTTAAGAGAAGGTGAGCGAGTATCCGTCCGTGATTTAATACAAGGTATCATAGTACAGTCTGGCAATGATGCGTGTATAACTGTTGCAGAAAATATAGCTGGAACAGAGACGGCATTTGCAGATCAAATGACCAAACGGGCAGTTGAATTAGGAATGAACAATTCATCTTTCGGCAATTCAACTGGATGGCCTGATCCATTACAACGAATGAGTGCACGTGATTTGGTAAAAATTGCAGATCTAATTATAACAGAATTTCCAAATTATTACCCATTCTTCGCACAGACGACCTTTACATGGGATGGTGTGAAACAGAACAATCGAAATCCACTATTACCACTAGGCATTGGTGCAGATGGTTTGAAGACTGGACATACAAATGAAGCAGGCTATGGTCTTGTCGGATCAGCTCGTCAAGGCCAACGAAGAATAATATTTATGATCACTGGACTCGAGACAAAAGCTGCACGTGCTAATGAAGCTGAAAAACTTGTAAATTGGGCGTTCCGCCAGTTTGTAATAAAAGATTTGTTTGAAAAGGACGAAGTAATTTCTGAAGCTGATGTTTGGCTTGGCAAAGACAAAACTATTGACCTGATCGCTGAAGATAAAATTTCAGGATTATTCCCTCTTGGCTCACTAAAAAACGTAGATATTGAAGTAAACTATAAAAGTCCGATTGAAGCACCCATTAAAAAAGGTGACCGCTTAGCAATTTTGACAATAAACACGCCAAAAATTGGTAAATCTGAACATCATCTAGTTGCATCAAAAGATGTAACGAGTGGATCAATATTAAATAGAGTTCTAGCCAGTGCCGAACTTCTTGGCAAAAAAGCCCTCAGTGGACAGCTGTGGGCAAATTGATGAAGCTTAATAATGGTTTATTTATAACATTTGAAGGAATTGATGGCTCTGGAAAATCTACCCAATCACAATTGCTTTATGACGCACTTAAAAGTTCAGGGGAAAGTGTAATTCAAACTCGCGAACCTGGCGGTAGCATCGGAGCCGAAATAATTCGATCCCTACTTGTCTCTGGAGATACTGATAGATGGTCCGCTGAAACTGAAATTTTACTCTTTACGGCAGCAAGGCGAGATCATTTAGAAAAAACAATTCAACCAGCTCTAGATAAAAACCAAATAGTCATATGTGACAGATATGTAGACTCCACGAGAGTATACCAAGGGGTTGCAAGAGCAGATCTTAGAAAAACAGTGGATGAGCTACATTCAATTATAATAAAAAAAGAGCCTGATATAACATTTATAATAGATACTGACCCCAAACAATCTTTAACTCGTGGCTTGGCTAGAAACTCTGGGGAAGATCGGTTTGAAGAATTTGGATTGGAATTTCAAAAAAACTTAAGAAATGGCTTTTGTGAATTATCAATAACTGCAAAGTCAAGATGCCATCTCATTAATGGGATGAGGAATAAAGAAGAAATATCAAAAGATATCTTAAAAATAGTAAAAGAAAATACTCAATGAATGATGCCGAAATTCCAGAAGTAGACCAGCAAGATGGCACAAATCATCCACGTCATACAAAAATACTTTACGGGCATAAATCATCTCAATTAGATTTTTTGGATGCTTTCAACACAAATCGGCTACATCACGCTTGGATGATTTCTGGCACAAAAGGAATTGGTAAAGCTACACTAGGCTATAAAATTTCAAAGTTTATTTTATCACGAAACCAAAGCAGTGATCTGATAAAGAGTGAATTACAAAACACTTTAGATATTCCAAATGACCATCCAGTTTCTAAAAGAATAAATGCATTAGGTGAGCCAAATCTCTATCTAGTAAGACGTACTTGGGATGAAAAGTTAAAAAAATTTAAACAAAATATAACTGTCGATGAAATTCGGAAATTAAAGAACTTTTTTAATATGTCCGCTACAGACGGCGGCTGGAGAGTTGCAATAATTGACTCAGCAGATGAGATGAACAATTCAGCAGCTAATGCTCTCTTAAAAATATTAGAAGAACCACCTAAAAAAGTTTTAATTCTATTAATTACCCACCAGCCATTACGATTAATGCCGACCATTAGATCGAGGTGTAGATCTTTAACATGTAAGAGCCTTTCTTCTGAAGACTTAACAAAAGCATTAGAGCAATTAGAAATAGGTGACGCTAATAATAATGAACAAATTAGTATTTTAGCAAATGGGTCAGTTGGGTCATCTGTAGAGTTGGCATCAAATGATGGGATTGTGATTTATAATTCCTTCATTCAATTAGCTGAGCAAATTCCTCAAATGAATAGGCAACTGGTCCAATCTATTGCAGATGCATGTACTGGAAAGAATGCTTCGAAAAAATATGAACTTACGGTTCAATTATTTATTCTATTTACTTCAAGACTTGCAAAATTTGGCGCCTTAAATCAACAAGTAGATGATGGGATTCTACCCTCTGAGGCTAAAGTCTTTTATAATCTCGCGCCAGATATTCAATCCGCCCGTAAATGGGCTAACTTTACACAAATAATTTCCAAACGAACAAGTCATGCACGTTCAGTAAACCTTGACCCTTCAATGGTGATCCTAGATATGTTGTTAAACTTCGAAGAAACCTCGAAAAAGCATTGAAGGCTAGAGAATGACACAACCCACAATAGTTGATAGCCACTGCCACTTGGACTTTCCTGACTTTGAAGGAGAAATACCAAATTTAGTATTACGTGCTGAAGCGGCTGGCGTAAAAAGGATGGTTACAATATGTACTCGGCTAAAAAATGAGCCAAAAGTACGCAAAATTGCTGAAGATTTTAATTCTATATATTATGCAGCTGGGACGCATCCAATGTCAGCATCTACTGAGCCACTAGCAACAGTTGATCAATTAATCAAAATTGCGCAACACCCAAAAATGGTTGGTATTGGGGAAACAGGCTTAGATTATCACTACACAGCTGAGAGTGCAGACATACAAAAAACATCCCTAAAAATTCATATTGAAGCTGCAAGAGAAACGAACTTACCTCTTATAATTCACTCTCGTGCAGCTGATGAAGATATGGCTGCAATCTTGAAAGATGAATTTAACAACGGTCAATATAAATGCGTCATGCACTGTTTTTCATCATCATTACAACTTGCAAAATTATCTTTAGAGTTAGGGTTTTACCTTTCAATGTCAGGTATAATTACATTCAAGAAAAGTGAGGAGTTGCGAACTATCTTTAAATTAGCTCCAATAGATCAAGTTTTAGTTGAAACAGATAGTCCATATTTGTCACCAGTTCCCTTTAGGGGAAAAAGGAATGAACCATCTTATACTGCTCACACTGCAGAAATGGGGGCAAGCATTTATGGACTTGATTACGAGACATTTGCAAATCAAACTACAAAAAATTTCAATAAACTATTTTCGAAAGCCGCAATTTAATGGGAGAACTTAGGTTTACAATTTTGGGTTGTGGGTCTTCAGGTGGCGTGCCCCGACTTGGAGGGCATTGGGGAAACTGCGATCCAAATAATAGTAAAAATCACAGAAAAAGATGCTCCTTGTTAATACAAAGGTTTGAAAATGATGATGTGACAAGTGTACTTATTGATACGACGCCAGACATGCGCCAACAACTGTTAGATGCTAAAATTGGAAAGCTAGATGCAGTTATTTACACTCATGAGCACGCAGATCATTTACATGGTTTAGATGACTTAAGGATGATTGTAATTAATATGCAAAAACGTCTTCAAGTATTTGCATCAAGTCAGACAAAGAAATCAATTCTAGAGCGCTTTGGTTATGCTTTCAAAACACCTGAAGGAAGCCCATATCCTCCAATATTGGATATGAATGACCTCTCAGAAAGTTTGGAAATAAATGGTGCCGGAGGACAAATAAGTTTTACAAGCTTTGATGTTGATCACGGAAACATTTTAGCAAGTGCAATAAAAGTTAATAATGTTCTCTACACTCCAGACATATCAGCATTAAGAAGTGATGCTGAACTAGGAGACTTAGATTACTGGATATTAGATAGCCTACGCTATAAACCTCATCCAAGTCATGTAAATCTTGAACAGGCATTAGGTTTAATTGATAGATATAAACCAAAAAAAGCTATCTTAACTAATTTACACGTAGACCTAGACTACTCAACATTATTAGACGAAACTCCAGATAATGTCGTGCCAGCTCATGATGGATTACAAATAAAGTTTAAGGTCTAATTATGCTCAGTATATTTATGACTGTCTTGCCTGTTTTCTTGATTATAGGCAGCGGTTACATTGTAATGTGGCGAAAATTAATGCTTGAAAGCACAATAGATGCATTGGCATTGTTTGCACAAAAATATGCAATTCCTTGCCTTTTATTTTTAGCCGTCGCGAATTTAGACCTTAAAAAATATTTTAATATACCTCTATTCGCCTCGTATTACATTCCAGCAACGATAATATTCATTCTTGGATGCATCACAGGATATTTATTTTTCAAGCGATCCGCTGATGAAGCTGTATCAGTTGGCTTCACTACTCTATTTTCAAATATGATATTATTGGGATTAACAATAATGGAACGCGCATATGGTGTAGAGGCACTATCTACAAACTATGCATTGGCATCTGTGCATGTGTTATTTTGCTATATTGTGGGAATTACCTGCATGGAAACAGTCCATGCAAACGGGAATAGTATTAATGAAGTTATAAGCTCAGTTATTAAAGCTATTTTCAAAAATACTTTAGCACTCGGTCTAATACTTGGCTTTATATTTAACTTCAGTGGCTACGCACTTCCAGAACCATTAGACGTCACACTCCAGATGATGGCAAGAAGTGGCTTACCCATAGCGTTATTTGCACTTGGAGGTGTTCTTTACAGGTATGAAATTAAAACTAATATCCCTGAAGTAAGCGCAGTTGCGATTATCAAATTATTTATATTTCCAGTTTTAGTTTATATAATGGGAACTTATGTGTTTGAATTACAAACTAGCGTTCGAAATTCTGCTGTTCTAATAGCAGCAATGCCACCAGGAATTAATACATACATATTTGCAAGTTTATATAACAGAGCGCAACAGACAGCCGCCACATCAATTGTTGTATGTACTGGATTAAGTGTTTTTACAATTACTGCATGGTTAACTTTTCTAGGTTAACCAGGTGACATACCCCTTAAACGTTCAGACCGGCGTCGTAATAATTCAAGTGTTGTCAAAAGAATAATCGACATAACTATTAATATTGTCGCAACGGCTAATATTGTTGGGCTAATTTGTTCTCGTAATCCAGTAAACATTTGCCATGGGAGTGTTTTTTGGCCTGCGGATCCAACAAAGAGAACAACAACAACTTCATCAAATGAAGTAATAAACGCAAATAAACCTCCAGATATTACGCCAGGCAAAATTAATGGCATTTGGATTTTAAAGAAGGTTCGTACTGGCCCTGCCCCCATGTTTGCTGCCGCACGTGTTAATGACTTATCAAATCCGACTAGTGTCGCAGTAACAGTAATAATAACAAATGGAACTCCAAGAACGGCATGCGCCAAGACCACACCCGCATATGTGCCTTGAAGGCCGATGCGCGAATAGAAAAAATACATTCCAGATGCTGATATTATCAATGGAACAATCATTGGTGAAATCATTATTGCCATTATCGCCCTTCGAAATGGGACGTGAGACTGGGATAAACCAATAGCTGCAAGTGTACCAAAAGATACAGATAGCAATGTTGCCATTGGAGCAATCCTCAATGAGTTTTTCAAAGCATGCTGCCAATCTTGGTTATTAAAAAAATCATCATAATGCTTCAAAGAAAATCCCTCAGGTTTAAAGGCAAGCATTTCTGGGGTAAATGTAAAAAAATCTTGGGCATTAAACGAAAGTGGAATGATCACCATGATTGGGAAGACCAAGAAAAAGAAAACTAGTCCACAAATAATTCGGAAAGTATAATACCAAGCCTTTTGCATGGGGGAAGCATAAACTGGAAGAGCCATATAATTTATCCTAATTTCACGTTATCAATGCCCACGAATTTATCGTAAAGCCAATAAAGAGCTAAAACTACTACTAATAGAATTGCGCCTAACGCAGCGCCCAGGCCCCAATTTAGGCTGGAAGAGATGTGATAGGCTATCCTATTGGAAATGAATACACCCTTCGTTCCCCCAACAATTTCCGGCGTGATATAATAGCCAATTGCAAGTATAAATACCAATATTGAACCCGCACCAATTCCTGGAATGCTTTGTGGAAAATATACTCGTCTAAATGCCATAAAATCATTAGCACCCATAGATTTTGCAGCCCGCATATATGTCGGTGGAATAGTTTTCATAACCGAATACAAAGGTAAAATCATAAATGGTAATAGGATATGTGTCATTGCTATAACTGTACCAGTGACATTGTTAATTAACTCAAGACGACTTTCGTCTGCAATTATACCTATCCATACAAGAAAATCGTTTACCACACCTTGATTTTGCAAAAGAACTTTCCACGCTGATGTCCTTACTAATAATGAAGTCCAGAAAGGTAGGAGAACTAATATCATTAATACATTTGAGGTACGCATAGGTAATGTGGCCAATAAAAATGCAATTGGATAACCTAACAGAATGCACATAAACGTTATACCCAAACTCATGTAAAGCGTTCTTAAAAATAGCTTGAAGTATATTTTTTTATCTTCATCAACATTCTGGATGCCATCCGCAGTTCTTGTCAAATCAGCTGCAGCCAAGAAATAGCCATCAGTATACTTACTGGAGAACTGTTGTATTGTTTGCCAAATTGCAGGATCCATCCATTTTTTATTCATTTTTTCAAATGCAGCTTTGAAAGATGGCGTTTCTTCAAGATCTAACTTTTTAACTTTTCTTCCCGTTTGCCTAATTAATGATGAAATACCAGTTTTCTCATAGTTCAGCCTGGATCCAAGCTTGGTGTGAAGTTTACTTTTAACTGCAATTTTTAAATCTACTGCAAGTGCTTCAAAAACTTCTTCATCAGGCGCAGTCCCAGTCTTACTATCCCATGTTGACAGAACTTTTACTGTTCGAGGAAGAGTATCTGAAACTATGTGATTTTCGACTGAGCGAAATAACATATCTCCAATAGGAGCAATAAATGTTAATAGTACAAAAAATAATAGTGGTGCGATTAGCATAAGCGCCCTAGTTTTTTGGCGCCTTAGTGATTTTGCGAGGCTTCTCTTAAGCGAGGTACCGTCATTCGCCAAAACTGTATTAGTGTCACTCATATTTTTAATTCTATTCACATTAAATTGAATAAAAGGCGCGAAGAAACCTTCGCGCCTTTAAAATCTTATTTAGCTAACCATGCCTGAAATTTAGCATCAATATCATCACGATAATCTGCCCAGAATGAGTAGTTATATAGTAATGTATTTTTTGCATTGTCAGGATCTGTTGGCATATGTGGTGCCATATCAATTCCTAGAGTAGCGTGCTTAGATACTAATGGCGCAGAAGACTTACGAGCTGGACCATATGAGATATATTTTGCTTGATCTGCTAAGCGCTGTGTATCTGTTGCGAAGTATACATAATCTAATGCACGTGCTTTACGCTCATCAGATAATCCAGCTGGAATAATCCAACCATCTAAGTCAAATACTTGTCCGTCCCATAGCATACCAACATTTTGTCCTTGCTCTTCAATCA
>Ga0228627_1000458_pt1 | contig 25072 bp, 9 predicted proteins | sample 33DmetaG_FD_190483 | JGI IMG/M metagenome (GOLD analysis project Ga0228627, IMG submission 190483) | Seawater microbial communities from Monterey Bay, California, United States - 33D | ecosystem: Environmental > Aquatic > Marine > Coastal | place: USA: California | collected 2016-09-28 | reverse complement strand
AAATGGCAGCAGCACGATTTTTGTCACGTGACCATGAGATAGGGGTTGCAATATTGTATGCTTATGATTATATGCCATACTTTCATAAATGTATTTGTATTTTCTTAAATAATCCAGATAACCTCACTGAAGAAACTCAAGAATATAGAGAATTGGTGAATATGTTGAATTAATTTAGACACAGTAAATATTGTGTTATCTACGAAATAATGTATACGGGTAGTGTATATATTATTTATGACATCTACCTCTAATAAAAATACACCAGGTAATTATGTACTTGAGCAAAAAATGAATCAACATATAGGCGATTATCGCACATATTTACATTCTGCCGCGGGTGAAGCACATACCAACCATTTACCAGGAAATGGATTGTTACCCGCATCAAACGCCAGAACACATCTTTGTGGTAACTATTGTGATGTAGAATCACAACTTCGTGGTATCGGTTCTACCAATTTAGTCACTCCTCAAAAACCAGTAACACCTCAGTTTCAATCTATTCCCAGTCTTTCTATTATGGACAAATTGCCAACATTATTACCAGAACCACTTGTCGTAGAGAAGAATCAACGCCCTTATCCATTAAATTAGATTTAGCACGGTTCGCGTTTTTTTGCAGTGCTACGGTGTCTATACTTGCTATGATTTTTGAATGAACTATTTTTTTTAAATGGAAGAGGTGTTTTACGCAACTCTTCGGGACGAATCCATAACTGTGGAACGTGTACAATAGGTGGCTCTGTAGTGGGTTCAGTATCATCGCAAGATTTATTTTCAGGTTCTGTTACGGTAATATTTTGTTTTTCAAACATCTCATTGGATTGTGTAATAATATCTGGCAATGAACGGTCAATATGTACATCATTTATAGAAGATATAATTGAAACAACACGCACATTTGATAATTGTTGTAACGGGACTATTGTATTATCGGGTTTTATTTCAATTGGCATTTGTATGTTTGCCATAACATATCTTGATGTCATTGGATTAATAATAGTATTGTTATATATTTGAAATTAGTTTTTATGTAATTTTCATTCAATTACATAAAAATAGATAATTTGATAGATAAGATTTAATACATGGCAATTATATTTTAGTTTTTATTATGCAGTCGCAGCAACTGATGCTGCTGCTGATATTATATCATCATGGGGTGCATTTTGCAAACTGGCTGCGACTGCTGCTGCAGCTGATATTATATCTTCATGAGGTGCATTTTGCAAACTTGCTGCGACTGCTGCTGCAGCTGATATTATATCTTTATCATTTGTATCCTGTTCCTGTTCCTGTTCCTGTTCCTGTTCCTGTTCTTGTTCTTGTTCCTTTTCCTGTTCCTGTTTCTGTTCCTGTTCTTGTTCCTGTTCCTGTTCCTGTTCCTGTTCCTGTTCCTGTTCCTGTTCCTGTTCCTGTTCCTGTTCCTGTTCCTGTTCCTGTTCCTGTTCCTGTTCCTGTTCCTTTTCTTCTTCGTCCTTGCTTGGTGTCATTATTTCAGCTATTTTAAAGTTTTCATCAAAAAATTTACTATCATTATATACAGTGTATGTCTTATCAATTTTGTTTGATGTTATTTTTGCTAATAAAATGTATTTTTGTTCTTCTTTTCCAAAATTATCAGTAGTTTTTTCAACAGCAATTCGTGTTATTTTTATATCATCTTCTGGGTTTGCAATTTCTATTGGTGGGGTGTTATTTTTACACAATTCTATAATTCGGTCTTTAAATATTTGTGTAGCATCCTCTAATGATTGTGTTGTTTGTGTAGTATTAACAGAAGTTTGTGTAGTATTATCAGGAGTTTGTGTAGTATTAACAGAAGTTTGTGTAGTATTTTGTGTATGATTCAGTTGTTGTCTCAGTTTCTGACTATGGGTCTGTACTTCTTCTCTATTAACATCATCGTTGGTGGCTTGGATATATGTTTTTGCATTTTCTTCTGCCACAGCAGCAGCTGCCGCTATTATTGAGTTATTTTCTATATTATCATCATTACTTAATGGTTGGAACGATTTGTTTGTATCTTCCGCCACAGCAGCTGCAGCAGCTATTATTGAGTTATTTTCTATACTATCATCACCAGTGTCTTCTACAGTTGTTGGAACTATTTTAGCAGCTTCTTCAGCTTGTTTTCGTTGTTCTTCAGCTTGTTTTCGTTGTTCTTCAGCTTGTTTTCGTTGTTCTTCAGCTTGTTTTCGTTGTTCTTCAGCTTGTTTTCGTTGTTCTTCAGCTTCTTCTCTTTCGCGTTTTGCTTCTTCTAATTGTTCTGTCACGTTTGCAGTCATTAATGCCATTTCAGCCTCATGTTTTTTAGTTATTGCATCTTGTTCAAGTTTCGCTTTTTTAGCAGCTTGTTCTCGTTCACGGGTTGATTCTTCGGCTTGTTTTCGTTGTTCTTCAGCAGCTTGTTCTCGTTCACGGGTTGATTCTTCGGCTTGTTTTCGTTGTTCTTCAGCAGCTTGTTCTCGTTCAATTTTCGCTTTTGCAGCAGCTTGTTCTTGTCTATGTATTGCTTCTGCAGCATTTTGAATTATTTGTTTGTTCATTTCATCTTGTTGAATTTTCGCTTTTGCAGCATCTTCTTTTACCTGATTTTGTAAATTTTCATATCGTTCTCTTTGAATATTTGCAGCATTAGTAGCTTCCTCTAATCTCTTTTGTTCAGCTTCTTTTTCAGCAGCATTAGTAGCTTCCTCTAATCTCTTTTGTTCAGCTTCTTTTTCAGCAGCAGCTTCCAGTAATCTCTTTTGTTCAGCTTCTTTTTCAGCAGCAGCTTCCAGTAATCTCTTTTGTTCAGCTTCTTTTTCAGCAGCAGCAGCTTCCTCTAATCTCTTTTGTTCAGCAGCTTCTTTTTCTAATCTCTTTTGTTCAGCTTGTTCATTATGTTCTTCAACTTTAGCTTGAGCTTCATCTGCCTTTCGTTCCGCTTCTTTAGCAGTTTTTTGTGCTTGTTTAATTGAATCGGAAGGAGATGTTGATGTTGGTATAGATAAAGGTTTTCCTGTTGCTATATTATCTTCATATTGTGTATATAATTTAAATAAGTCAGAAATATTAAGTTTTTCAGTATTCATTATATATTTTCGTTATAAATTAATATGTATATTATATTAATTTATTTTTTTAGTACCTATTTACCATAAGTTTTTAATTCTCTATCTAATGCGGCAATATCTTCCTTATCAACTAAATCATATTTATCATTTTCAAGAAAACATAATGTATTAGAAGTACTGAATTTCGTCATTTGGTCTAAAAACTCTAATACACCAACAGCAGATGCAGCATTACTTGTATCAATTTCATCAATAATCTCTTTAATTATTTCTTTAATGGTTTTATTTTTATATGTAGAACCATCTTCTGTCATTTTTGAATATGTAATATCAGTAGTATTTTGACTATTTTTTACAATTTGTGCATATCCTATATTATCACCTTTATGTGGTCGGGTATTATCAATTAAATATGTAATAATATCGTTTCCATCAGGACCACTTTTAATATCATTTTGATTTATTTCTGATTCAAATAACGCTAATCTTAGATAGTTTTTTACATCAATATCATATTTATCGTTATCTCTACTATAACCCATTAAAAAATGTTTTTGTTTTTTATCATTATAAGATAGTTTTGTATATTTTTTCTTAGGGTTCCTGTTCATATAAATAGAACTTTTGTCACCAGAATGTTTATAATCAGCTTTAATATCTATAATTTTATTAATTTTAATATCATCACTTTCTTTTCTTTTACCATATTGAAGTAAAACCTCAGTTAAATATTTGTAAGTGTTAAGATATTGCATATCAAACCGCTCAATATCCGTTTTTAATTTTTCAAATATAGGTTGAATAATCGTATTTTGTTTTTGAGTGGAATAAGTAATTTGTTTTAAATGATTAATATCAATATATTGAATTGGCGGAGGATTATTAGCACATCGGCTAATGTTAAAAACACCAAATAAACAAATAGCTATATTTCTATAAAATTCATTCTTATCTGTGCCATTATATAATGTTTTATGTATTTCATCAATTAGATTATGATATTTACTATCAACATAATCATCTTGTTTCTCAAATGCAAAACAATTTTGTTGAGTAGGACAATACGATGTTAAACACATATCAATAATATTTGGTGAGTGCATAATTGCATTACTAAGTTGATGTTTTTCATACAAAATGTGTTTAATCGTTTTACGTATAATAGATAGAGTAGTATTAATATATATACCTTCTTGTAATCTTCTATCACAAATGAATTGTGAGTGTGCTAATCTGCATACAGTTTCATCAATAATGCCTGACATATATTGAACCAGTCCTTGGAAATTATCAATGTCTGTATTTTCTTGGTCAAGAATACCTAAGATAAAACATAACTGTTCGGTTGGGTTATTATAATTTCTTGAAACTAAAAATTCTTTAAAAACAGAAAATTCTTTATCCATAAATAATTTTGCTAAATTTTCAATATTAGCTTGAAACCAAACAGGTATTTTTGCACCTGTCTGAGCATTAATTGCTTCAGGGAAAGCAAAAAAATCATAACGTTTATTATTATCCATATTTATTTTGGCTTCTGGGTCTTTTTTATATGATGTATAATATTGTTCATATTCGGTTTGCATTGATGAAATAATATTTGGTATATTCTGAAAATCATATGTATTAAATAAACCATTAAATGATTTATCATATGCCTTAAGTGCATCCTTTTTGTTACGTGTATAAGAAAATCCATGATATTTTTCCTGTGTAGTGTCAAGCATTGCATGATTCTGTATATCCGACGTTGTATTCCCCATTTCGGCCAGATATTTGGTATATTTTGTATTGTAGGGATATTCTTTATTGTTAATAATAAAACCACTTACTACCTTTATATTTTGTGCATCATTTCTATCGTTTGATTTATGATTAATGGAATTTTTAAAACTGTTTTGTATATGTTTCATAGTATTTATATATGTACTCACCGTTGTTTCCAAGTTATCTATATTAACATCTTCACTTTCATAAAACAAAATATGTTTTAAAATCAAATAGTTTAATAATATGTATTTCTTATTAGTTATACCTTCTATACTACGAACTTCTGTAATTTTCACAAAATTTTGTTTCATATTTTCATGTTTTTTATTAATTTCATTTTTTACATTAGGTCTTATGAGATAATCATATACTTGTTTTGTATCTTTAAAATTTGCGGGATAATCGGGTATTAATTGTTTTAAAGCAGCTTCAAGTGTTTTTCTGGCTCGTTCATTTTCATCTCGTTGTAGTTTTGTTTGTAAATTTTTTTCAGCTTTAGTTATCTCTTTAGGTTTAAAGACTTGTAATTTATGAGGAAATGTGTTACGAAATATTAATTCCGAAGGTTTAAAATCATATAATTTTTCGTTTGAAGTAATACTATCATAATTACATGTAAGATTATTTTCAAAGTCTAATTGGTTTTGTTTTGTAATGTTTTCTTGTTCTCTATCAGGATCAATCATTTTGATTAATTTTGATGCACCACTACCACCACCATTTTGTTTTTCTGTTACTTCTGTTAAATTTAAAAGATTGCTATAAAAAGGGTTACCATCTTTATTCGGCATATCTAAAAATTTTTTCAATGTAATTGTATCATCGCAACGAAATTTATTTTCAACACCAGCAAAATCACCAATAATTAAATTACCAATATTATTTGTATCATTATATAATTTAACAAATACCAATGTGTGACTGCGAGAACTTTGTGGATTATTTGTAGTAGCCTTAACTAATCTATCCGTATCAACTAAATAAACTAATAATTCACCCAAGTCTGTTTTTTCGTTTAATTCAAAGCTTTTAGTTCTATATTGATGTTTTGGTTCAACAGTGGGTTGGTTTGTTATGTTTGAATATGTGAAAGATTTTGATGCGTTATTTACATCAAAAATATATTCATCTGATACAAGAGGTTCTGCATTTACGTAATATTCTTTAACAATAACACCTAATCTATTAAACTGTTTGTCATCTTTAAAATTTTCTCCAATCAGGTTTTTACATAAATGAATTAATATACCATCTTCTCCGTTATAATTAATTAAAGTAGATGTTTTACCAGCACCACTTGCACCATAACCAATTATAAAAACAGGTTTACCTTGTAGTAATTGAGTTTTAACAGAATCCATACGAGAACTAATCTCTTCATTAGAAATAGGAATTGATTCTCTATCATTACCAGAATATAAAGGGAATACTTCTTGGAATTTTCCAAAATAATACTTATATTTGTATGTAAGGGGAACCATACCGTTTCCATAAGGAGGTAATTTAAATCTATCAGTGTGTTTTTTAAACTCTTCCATATTTGTTTCTTCTATAGAACCACTATTATTAGTACATGTATAATACGGAAATTCGTCATCATTATATCCTAATTTAAGTAAAGTAGACTTTTGTTTTGTTTTTCCTCCAGATTTATATGATTCTTGATTTAAATCTAATGAAAACCTTTCATTATAGAGTGAACGTTTTTTTGCATGATTTATTTTGCCGTTATTATCTTTAACAGTTTCAGTATTATTCAGTTTTAAGTAGGTAATGATATTATTACCAGATTCTTGGTTTAATTTATCATTTAAAATATCATTTATATCTTCCGCACTGGTATCTTGTGATACTTGTATAGAATGTGTTTTTTCATTAGTAAACTGCATATTAATAATATCAATTATTTCAAATATCTTTTGCATATTTTCATAAATGGCTATATCAAAATTTTTATAAAAATCTCTGTTTACTGTTGATGTAAAATCTTTATTCTTATTTAAAATACTAATAAATTCTATAAAATTAGTTATATGCATAACAATATGTGGTTCATTATTATAATACAGCTTATAATTTTGCTTGTCTTTTTCAATACGAGCTTGAAATTCACTTAATCCTCCAAGTTTATTAAGAAGTTCTTTCCAATGGACGTTATTTATATCTGTTTCTGTAAACGTAACATAAGAAAACTCAATAAATTTGTTTAAAACTTGTTCAAATGGCTTACCGTCATAAACTTTATAATTACCTCTATAAGTATAAGATTTTAATCCAACAATAGTATTGATATCCAATGAACTAATTTTAAAAACAATAGGTTTGTATAATGTTTGATAAATTTTAGTTTGGTCATTAATCAAATTAAATAAATTTATAACAGGTGCAACACCATCCTCATATTTTGTTTCTTTTTCTAACTGTTGTTTAATATAGTCATACATTTCTGGGAAACCTTTTATTAAGTTATTATCAAAATATTTTTGTAGATCATTTTGTCCACCTATATGTTTTATATCTCCAACTATACTATTTGTATTAATATTAATATCTTTAATTATATAAGCATCTGTAGTTGTTTTTGTTTTTACCAATAATAAATTAATATCACTTGTATTTTCATTATGTCTATGTATATCCACACCAGTAAAATGTGTAATCTTTTCTGTTTTTACATTAGCAGGAGGAGCAACAGGAGGAGCAACAGGAGGAGCAACAGGAGGAGCAACAGGAGGAGCAACATCAGCAGCCTTAGTATGTTCTGCCTGTGCAGAAGCCAGTCGTTCATGATCTTTGTCATGATCTTTACTATGAAAAACCGCAGCAGCAGGACCCTTAGTCCGTGCAGCAGCAGGACCCTTAGTCCGTGCAGCAGCCCAAGCAGCCCGTTGAGTAGCAGCCTCTTGTTTCATCTTATTAGTAGCATCAGTCAGCTCAATATTAGCCTTAAAAATGGCTTCTTGCTCACGCCGCCTCTTAGCAACCGCAGCAGCCCGAGCAACAGCAGCAGCTACAGGACCACCACCAGCAGTAGCATCCTCGGATTTAGTTGTATATGGTTCTTTGCTATAAAAAATATTAACTAATCCAATATTAGTGGCACTATCCATTTTAAATGCAAGCATAATATGTTTATGAGTTTTAATTAGTTCTTGATTTAATTCTTCTGCCATTAATTAAATAGATTGTATATATTAATAAGACAACTTTATATTTTTCGTATAAACAATATTAATAATAATGTTTAATAGTAATAATGTCAATATTATTAAATACAAAACTTTTTTGTATAGCAGTAGCATCACATATTTCAAATGAAAGTAGAATACCCTATTTAATAGAATGTTTAACTTCATTAACAACACAAACAATACCAGTAGAAGTATATTTATCAATATCATGTGTAAATGATGAAGTAAAAGAAAAAACACTAAATAGCATTAATAATGAAAACAAAATATTAAATGAATACCTAAATATTCGTGTTCGGGAACAAAAAACGTCACAAATGCGTCATTATTTCATGTTATATCAAGAAATACATCAAAAGCATCAATGGATTCTATTTTGTGATGATGATGACACTTATCATACTTACAGAACGAATCTTTTTATACAAACTATACAAAGTATACAACCACAACTTGATACGGCAAATGAAGAGCGGGATACTACATTACCGAAATTAGAATTAGCAGGAGTTTATGAGAATATTTCACAACCGACTCATCATACAAAACGTCACGAATATTGGTGTTATTGTATACGAATGGATTTATTGACACGTTTTTTTAATGTGGTTGAACCAACAATAGGTGTTTTAGACGACCGTTGTTGTGATGTACTTTTTGCAGAATATTTACGAAGGAAATCGCCAGAATGGGTATATGCTACAATAAACCAACCGTTATATCATTATCGTGAAGATGAAAATCATGACTCAGTCACTGGATTTATTCAAATGAATCAACATAAATATACGAATCAAACCAGTCCACCACCAATGGATAATGATAATTGGTTAAGTTATGTATTAACTTGGAATGATTATTTAAAGGATAATCTACACATCTTTTTGCATGATACTTATTTGAGGACATTGGTAGGATGTGATTTAGATACGATTTTACGTGTAGAATTCCAGAATAATTATTTTATATTGGATTATGTAGACCAAAAACATATTATGCGAATTACCGAATTACATAACCATGTGAAAAGTGTATGTACAGAAATTTATGATTTAGGTTTGTGAAAGTTGTTGTAAAGAATTAGATACTTCGGTTAGATTATATTATTTCTATATGGTATAGAAATAATGGCAGATCCCGTTATACATTATACTTTTGATACAGATGGAACAAATAGTGGTACATCAGGTTCAACTGATAATACAAGTGGAACTATTAGTACAACAAATAAATTTATAGGAGCTGGCTCATTAGAGACAACCAATGAAACACGAAGCAGTATACCTAAATTTAATTTTACCAGCAGTTATACGAAAGGAATAACATTCAGTTTTTGGTTAAAACATGACGGTTCAGTTACTGACAGTTACTACTTATACTCGTGTCATCCATCGTCTACCGGCTACGAGGGCGGCAGCTGGAACCAGTTGGATACACTTAGCTACAATCACAGTGGTACCTATCTACAATTATTTTCAACAGACCCTAATGGGGTGCAGGGGAGTAACAGTTCTAATCAAACAGACCCAATAACTTCTGCCGAAACTGCCCCGATATTTGATGGTAATTGGCATCATATTGCGGTTAGTTATGGTAACGCAACACTTAATCTTAGCAATCAGCGTATTAGGGAAACGACAGTATATATCGATAATACCATAGTTTGCTATGCCGATGATTGGGTGGGGGGATTCCCTGACAATCAAAATAGCATAGTGATAATAGGAGAAACTTATATGAATACCGAGGGTACTTATAGTAAGCCATGGAAAGGAAATTACGATGATTTCCGTATGTACGATTATGCTTTAGCTAATTCCCAAATAACCGATGTATATAAATCAGGTTTAATAGATTCAGGTTTAAATTTAGTAAGTTTAGTAAATTCAGGTACTCTAACTATAGCAGATTTTTTTACACGTGGTTATACTGTCGCACAATTATTCGCAATTGGGTTTACTCAAGCTGATATTGATATTGGACTAACCAATATTAAAATTCATACTGCATTTACAATCAAGGATGGAGCACAAAATGAGTCTGCATTTGCTACTGATGCAGTTTATACACCAGCAACCTTTGCAGCAAAACTCACTACCGATTTAGGTTACACCGTAACCGCAGGTGGAGACCTTACGACAACAGATAGTACACCATATTATCGTTTGTATTTGCAATTCGCTAATGCAGTGACACTTACAAATATGCCGAAGTATATTTTCAATATTCCATTCAGTGATTTTTCAGTGAAAGCAGGTGGACAAGTGAACTTACGCAATGTGAGTTTGGATGCAGCGATGGTCATTGATACATCATATGATACAACTTCCAACAGTTCAACGATTCCAGCTGGTAATTATTTCATTAACGATTTCGTAAGCACCATTGGAACTGACCTTAATTTCACATTATCATACGATGAACCCAATAAACGCATTGAATTTGTCGGTCTCGCTCAAGACATTTCAATGAACATTACAAGCTCAGATACAACAATATTTGATACTACGGTTACCGAAATAACTCAAGGTGCAAATACACTTCCGTTTATCACATATGGTCAACCCGACCCTACAATAAAAAATTATAGTGACAATGGTATTACACCAAGTGAGTTTATATCTAATGGTTATACTATCCTACAATTATTAGCAGGAAGTGTTATACCCGATTGGAATTTTGACACAGATGCCAATCATTTTGACCAATCTTATGTAAAAGGTTTTACAGATGTCAGCGGGTCCGTGGTCATTCGTAATGACAATAAATTAATCACAAATGGAGAATTATCTTTGGGAGGGAATCTTATTATAAACCCAACACCTCCAATACAACCTGACACAATTACAACACTCATTCCCAATAGTGAATTTTCAAATACGGATTCCACTATACCAATTAATGATGTCAATGTACCAGCTAATACAGAACCAGCATATGTTCTATCAAATGTGTCAATAACTTCATTAGATCAAATAGAAATAGTCAGTGCATCAATGGACGGTAGTGCGATAACTGGTCCAATAAGTGCTGCAGTTTATAAGTATCCAAAAGTTCATAACGGAGCTGCAGTGGAAGGTAATTGGGTAATTGGGATTTATGATGGGGGGTATACTAAGAGCGCTAAACTTGTCTTCACATTAAATGGTACAACACCATCTATTCAACAAATTGGTCAATGTCATTATCAGGGAACAGATTTAACCACATCATCTGCAGATTTAATTAGTTTGTTTAATGACAGTAATTACAATGCAAATTACCGAGAAACGAATTATGGTTATCAAGTAACTGGGTTGACTTATAGAGTAACACCTGCACCAGTTGCTCAACCACAAGGTTCGGTATCATTGGTCATTGATGACATGACATTGAAATCTCGTTTATTCATGGGTGAAGATATTACAGCAAACGGTAAAGTATACGTTGGCGGAGATTTATCTGTAAATGGACAATTTAGTGGGGATTTTCTTAATAATAGTATACCAACGTCTGCAATTATACCTAATCCCATTGACATATCTGGAAATGTACTTTCTCTGGATGATATTTCTTTTAATGGACCTACCGTAGATGTTAATGTTAATCTTCCATTAAAAATAACTACAACACTCATTCCCGATAGTGATTTAACTGATAATTGGACGCATAATAATACAGTTTACTTTCAAATACCAGCTTCTGCTCCACTGGTATTAACAGGTGTTTCTATAGATTCATTGGACCAAATAGGAGTAGCCAGTGTAGTAAGTATGGTTGGAACCAATATTGGCGGTTCTGTTCCAATAATTCCCAATTTCTATAAATATGTAACAGACGCCAACGGACCAGTTACAGGCAATATTTGGATATTCGGGTCATACCACCTCTCGTCTGCTACTGTTGGTTTAACAAGAGCTGTAATGATTGAGTTCACATTAAATGGTACTACTCCGTCAGTACAACAGATTAAACGTGCATATAATACAGCTTATAATGGTACCCCTATGGATTACACTACTACTTCAGCGGATTTACACGAATTATTTAATAATTCAAATATAGGAACTTATAGTTTTGATTTAAATTATAGTATAACTGGGTTGACTTATCAAATAAGTAAACCACAAAAACTTGAAGTCAACCAAATAGAATTCAACGATGGAACGACGATGACTACACATGACGATAACATATTAAGCGGTACATTCGCAGATTCCAATGTAGTATTCAAAGATTCAACATTTACCTCAGTAACATGTGAAGGAGCGGTCGACGCAGACTCCAAAACAACATCTGATTATCGTATTAAAGAAAATGTAACAGAATTAAATGAAACGGATACCGTAGATGCACTGGTACCCATTCAATATAACAATACTCTTTCTGGAAATCACGAATTTGGATTACTTGCCCATGAATTGCAAGAAATATATCCAGATTTAGTCAATGGTGAAAAGGACGGCGATGAATATCAACGAGTGCAGTATAATGGACTTATTGGAGTTTTAGTCAAAGAAGTGCAGGATATAAAACAAAGATTAGCAATATTAAATAACCGATAAATTGTTAGATTATATTATTTCTATAAGATATAGAAATAATGCCAGATCCAATTATAAAACAACATACTCTATCTTCTGAATATCTTCAATCAGTCGCTGATATCGGGAATCCTATTGGTATAATACCATCTGAATTCTATGGTAGCGGGGTTCCAGGTTGGCCACACCCATTACCTTTACCTTTTGCTATGATAACTTCCGTAGACCAAATAACAGTTACTGATGGTGGTACAAAACACGGCATATGGGGAGGTTGGAGCCAAACCCCTGAAATAACATGGCCTACAGTTTATCAATATGAAACAAACCATCTGGGTGTTGATATTTCTGGTGGTTGGATATTAGCGACTTCGGGCGGGAATGCGGCAGCAGTAATACAATTTACGGTAGACGGTACAACGCCGTCAGTCAGTTGGAAGCGAATGAATGCTTGCAAAATTAACGTAGCAAACCCGGTTCTCTCGATTAATAACGATGGTAATTTTGGATCAACAGCAGCGGACTTAGCCAGAGTAATAAATGACCCTGTGCTTACTAGTACACAGTCACACTTTCCTGAATTATGGAAACAAACCTCTAATTACTATGGAGTCAGCAACTTAGTATTTACCACAACGGTGGGTGTAGCTGATTTATTAGCAGCAAATGTAAGTATATCCGCTATAATGGCAGAAAATGTAACTGTATCAGAATTAATAGCAGCAAATGTTAGTATACCCGCTATGATATCAGCAGGTGTAAGTGTAACCGTCATGATGTCAGAAGGTGTAACTATTAGTCAATTAAGTGCAGGTCTTACTTATGCACAAATAAGAGCAGCAGGTGTAAGTATAACCGCTTTTATTGACGAAGGTATAAGTAATAACAATATATTGGCAGCAGGGTTTACTCAAGCTGAAATTGATATTGCACTAACCAATATTAAAATTCATACTGCATTTACAATCAAGGATGGAGCACAAAATGAGTCTGCATTTGCTACTGATGCAGTTTATACACCAGCAACCTTTGCAGCAAAACTTAACACTGATTTGGGTTACGCGGTAAACACGATAACCGCAGGTGGAGACCTTACGACAACAGATAGTACACCATATTATCGTTTATATTTGCAATTCGCTAATGCAGTGACACTTACAAATATGCCAAAGTATATTTTCAATATACCATTCAGTGATTTTTCGGTGAAAGCGGGTGGACAAGTGAACTTCCGTAATGTGAGTTTGGATGCAGCGATGGTCATTGATACATCATATAATACAACTTCCAACAGTTCAACGATTCCAGCTGGTAATTATTTCATTAACGATTTCGTAAGCACCATTGGAACTGACCTTAATTTCACATTATCATACGATGAACCCAATAAACGCATTGAATTTGTCGGTCTCGCTCAAGACATTTCAATGAACATTACAAGCTCAGATACAACAATATTTGATACATCCATCACCGAAATAACTACTGCTGTAAATACACTTCCGTTTATCACTTATGGTCAACCCGACCCTACATTGAAAAATTATAGTGACAATGGTATTACAATAAGTGAGTTTATATCTAATGGTTATACTATCCCACAATTATATAAAGGAGGAGTTATACCCGATTGGACTTTTGACACAGATGCAAATCATTTTAACCAATCCTATGTAAAGGATTTTATTGATATAAGCGGTTCCTTAGCATTACGTGAAAATGCAAATCTCACTGTAAATGGAAATATTGAAACAAAAGGTAATATCACCATAAAGAATCCAACTATGACAGCAGACCTAAGTCTTAATCACAATATGGTTGTTATTGGTGATATTTCTATGAATGGTAATGTAACTGTGGGTGATATTTCTATGAATGGTAATGTGTTTGATTGTAGTTTTACAGATCATTCTATCCCAGAAGCTGCATTTAATGGAACCATACCAGGACCAGATTATACCCAACCAACGATTATTTATGAGAAAGGGTTTGACACAATAGCTGATGTATCTATGAACGGAAATGTGCAAATAAGTAAGTTGAAAGTGTATAGAAATATTGAATTTAATGATGGGACTACTATGAATACGTATGATGATAATATAGAAAGTGGAACATTAGCACAAAATAATATAATATTCAAAGCATCCACATTCACATCATTAGACATATCAGGCAATTTAACCGCTGCATCATTTTCAACACCATCGGATTATCGTATTAAAACAGATATATCACAATTAGATGAAACGACTACATTGGATAATCTTCGTCCAGTGAAATATTTACAAACACTTATCAACAAACCACAATATGGTTTGATTGCTCATGAATTGCAAGAATATTATCCAGATTTAGTAGTTGGTGAAAAAGACGGCAAAGAATGGCAACGAGTCAATTATACGGGTTTGATTGCACTCCTTATCAATGAAATTAAACAATTAAAACGCGAATTAACCGAATTAGAAAACGGTATGTAAATAACATAATTTAGACAATTCTATTTCTATCTATGAAAATAGAATTGTATTATAAATGGCAACAGTAATAGTGAAAAATAAATTTTTATATATACGACATCTAATAAAAGACGATATAAAAGAATCCTATTATAATGTTATGGGTGTATTACCGCGAAAAACAATAGAAATGTTAACCATGTTAACAAGTGCCGAAGTGGAAGAACAACTAAAAGACAAACGGATTTTTTTGATAGAAGATGTAAATTCAAAACAAATGGTTGGTTCTGCATCAGTATCTTTCTTGAACAAAATAAGTACTATAGCAAATATTGGTTATATAGATGATATAACCATACACAAAAAGTATGAAAGTGACGAATTAAGAGAAGAACTTATCAACTATTTAACAGATTATTGTATTTCACATGATAACTGTATAAAATGCACATGTAAATAATTGTATTTTTTATATTAGATTTAATAGGTTATTATTGTATTTTTATTTATTCCTATATTTCATATAAGCCATATAAAATGCCTACATACACAGTAAATGGTATTACATGGGTCTACACGTTAACTGGTCCTTCCAACAACCAAGTAATACTTGGTAATGGTAGTACTACCGGTGGAAATGCCTCAACTTCAGGTATAACCAATGGGTCGAATTTAATAATTCCTGCTCAATTAACAAGTCATCTAACCGTAATTGGTATAGATCAATACGCTTTCTCATCGTACTCCATGGCGTCAGTAACAATTCCTGACACGGTATTGACTATTGGTAATAATGCGTTCCAGAATTGTACCAAGATAACATCTTTTACAATGGGTAACTCAGTTACGTCTCTTGGTGATATGGCTCTTTATGGGGCAAATAAAATCACGACAATTTCGCTACCTAATTCGCTAACGTCAATAGGAATGGGTTGTTTCCAAGGGTCCAGTTTAACGTCAGTGACAATTCCTGCTGCTGTCACAACTATGGGTGATCAGGCTTTTTTTTATAGTTCAAATTTAACCACTGTAGTAATTGAAGAGCCCAGTGTCTTAAACAATCTGCCAACTGCGGGTTTTCAAGGTTGCAGTTCTTTAACGTCATTAAACATTCCTAACTCAGTCTCCACTATAGGCGCGAATTGTTTTACGACTACTCATGCAGACCTTACTATCGCAATGAATACAAAAACATTTGACACTACAACGTATAATTCTCCTACTATTACGGACATATCATTTTTTGGAAATACAAGTGTAAAATTGGTTCTGCCGCCGCCAGAATCAAAATTTGTAACCGGAAAAGTGCCCAATTGGTTGCAACCCAAGAGTGGTCAATATAATGCTACAATGAAAGGATACGAATCGGCATTCCCAGCATGGTGTTCGCCAACATCGGCTGCAAATCAATTAGGGCATTTGGTAGACCATGGAGGACTTACGCAACCATCAAATCTCAATGATGGAACAGCTGCAGGTAATACCCAAATTGCATTAGCTTCAAGTACTATTGCTTGGGACAGTGGGCATGGTTGGGGTGATTATATGTTGGATGGTCCTACTTATCGTGGCAATAATTTGGTCCCTGGTATTGTAACTGATTTTGGTTGGTACATGAACACCAACAACCTTGGAGTTTTAGGTAATAGTGCAGGAAGTCAAATTGGGTCAACCCTTTTAAACATATACAACGGTATGGTTGATTTCTACCAACAAGTTAATTACACAAATATGGTTGGTATGGTATATCACTTTACTGGTTCTAATACCAACCTTGGTGTACAACCTGCTTTTTGGACAACGAGTAATGTGACCGTTGCAACTGCTAGTTACGATTATATCGTGACATTCCAAACTATTCAACATGAAATAGATAATAATCGCACAGTTATGGCTTGCTTTAATGGATGGAGTCTTAACCCAGCAGGACATCCTGACGCTTCTAATTTGAATGGAGATGAAGGAGGAATATACCAAACAGTGGGAGCATTCGTACCAAATGGAGAACACGGGGAACTATATAATATTCACAGTACTGAAGGTGAATTAGCTAATGTAGAATCTTATAACGCGGGTTTAGGTCATACCGTTTTGATAGTAGGATACATTCCTGCTGGAGCTGCAGAAGACCCCTCTAATGGAGCCACAAATTGGTTAGTGGTTCGTGACAATGTCACCACATCCCACAAAAATGTGATTATTCAGTTTGGCAATTTAAATAATTTGTTAGCCACCGTTTATGTGAACCATACAACTGCAACGTATAATGGAACTATAATTGGTGGAGCTGATTATCAAAATCATGTACCGACTATACATTATACATTTGATACTGATGGAACAAATAGTGGTTCATTGGGTTCTTCCGCTGATATTACACTTGGGACGACAACAACTACCACAACGGAGAAATACATAGGAGCTGGTTCAGTTCAAGTACCAGAAAATGCAGTAAGTCCTCATCAGGGGGCAGGAGTGCCTCAAATTGATTATAATACAGGAACAACTGGAACTACGATAAGTTTTTGGGCAAATTTTGGTACCGGAAGTTGGTCTGGTACTCGTTATATATATACATCTCAAGCACAACCTATTCCTGGTTATGCTGAATTTAACAGGGCGGATTCATTAATATTGAATAGTCACTCCCAAGTTAGATATTTTGGTCAAGGAACAGGTTCTGGTTATAATGGGTACGGTGGTACACTTGTAAATTTAGGAAAATCTGTAAATCAGGGTAATTGGCATCATTTTGTAATAACTTGTTCTGGAGGTGCATTGCCACGTACAGTGTCCATATATTTGGATAATGTTCTTTTAACATCATCTTTACAAACCAGTGGATTAGCTGACAATACGGTTCAACGGCTATGGTTGGGTGGGTGTTACTATGGTAGTACTGTATATCATGGTATGAATGGATACATTGATGATTTCCGTATATATGATGTAGTTCTTAACGCTACTGATATAGGTAGTATTTATAATAACATATCCTTACCTGGAACCGTAACATTCTCTACCAATATTTTAACCATACAGAACGCAATTACCGCTAACGATACCGATACAGTTAGTTTTGAACTTCCTGCAGGAGAAGAAATGGCATCACTCATTGTCACTGGTTTTATTGGTACGGGTACGATATTGTATACATTATCTGCCAGTGGAGCAACGGATATTACTGGATCAATCACTGCAACGGGAAAGAATCTGTTGGTTGATAATCGGTTGGTAGCATATGCAGGAGCTATCACCTATACTTTGAAATTGACCGCGAATGCAGACATTACTTATACGATTGTGGGGACAAAGAGTGTGGATTATGGTCATAATATACCCATTATACATTATACGTTTGATACTGATGGAACAAATAGTGGTTTATTGGGTTCTTCCTCTGATATTACACTTGGGACGACAACAATTGACACGACGAATAAATTAACAGGAACTGGTTCAGTTTCATTGCCAGAAACAACTGCAAGTGGTGCAGGTGTACCTCAATTTGATTATAATACAGGAACTACTGGACATACGATAAGTTTTTGGGCAAAATTTAATACAAGTACCTCTGCTGTTAATCGTACGATATATACAATTCAAGCATCACCTGGCGGTACTCAATATCAATCTATGGATTCATTATGGCTGTCAACTTCTACCTCAATGAGATATTATGGACAGAGTGGTTCTGGTACTACAACTATAAATATGACGGATATATTTGATGATAATTGGCATCATTTTGCAATAACTTGTTCTGGAGGTGCATCACCACGCACATTGTCCATATATGTAGATAATGCTCTTTTAACATCATCTGTATCAACCAATGGATTAGCTGACAATACAGTTCAACGACTATGGTTAGGTGGGTGTGTCGGAGACATAAATGCTACTGATAAAGGTCTGTATGGAAACATTGATGATTTCCGTATATATGATTCTGTTCTTGGCACTACTGGTATATCTATTCTTTATAATAAACTACCTGAAACACCACCTATCGACTTCTCCGATAATAGTTTAACCATAGAAAACAACATTAATCAAAATGATACTGATGCAGTTAGTTTCGTCCTTCCTGCTGGAAAAGAAATGGGGTCTCTTAACGTGACGAATTTTGTTGGTACGGGTACAATTAATTATACTATATCTGCCACTGGAGCAACGGATATTACTGGAACATTTACTGCAATCGGTACGAATCTTTTGGCTGGAAATCCATTGATTGCAAATGCAGGTGTAGATATCACCTATACTTTGACATTGGAAGCGAATGCAGCCATTACTTATACGATTGTGGGGACAAAGCAGGTGGATTATGGAACAAGTGTTACTACAACTAATAATGGCTGGACGACCGCTGTGACTGGAGTATATTTAAAAGCCTTACATATAAATAATGGAGACTATTTTGGTGATGCAGTAGCGATAAGTGGCGATTATGCTATTGTTGGTGCAACTGGAGAATCCAGTAATTCAATAAATGACCAAACCAATAATTCATTATCTTCATCGGGTGCGGCATATATTTTTAAAACCACTGATAGTGGAGAAACATGGACACAAACGGCATATTTAAAAGCCTCAAACCGAGAAATATATGATGACTTCGGTTATTCAGTAGCGATATACGGAGATTATGTTGTTGTTGGTGCACGTCTTGAAGACAGTAATACAATGGATAATTCAGGTAATCACCCATCCATTACTAATTTTAACTCAGGTGCAGCATATATTTTTAAAAGAGATAGTGGTGCTGAAACGTGGACAGAAACAGAATATTTAAAAGCCTCAACTACAGGTCAAGATGACAGTTTCGGTGGGTCAGTAGCGATAAGCGGAGATTATATTATTGTTGGTGCTCGTGATCAAGGCACTGGTTCAACCGGTGCGGCATATATATTTAAAAAAGATAGTGATGCTGAAACGTGGACACAAAAAGCATATTTACAAGCAGAGGGTCCTGACGAAAAACACTATTTCGGTGCGTCAGTAGCGATGAGCGGAGATTATGTTATTGTTTCTGCAACTGGTGATTATACAGGCACATCGTGGAGTTCCTCGGTTCAAAACCAAGGTGCGGCATATATTTTTAAAAGAGATAGTGGTGCAGAAACATGGACACGACATGCAAAACTAACTGCACATAATCGTGATGTAGATGACTCTTTCGGTGGGTCAGTAGCGATAAGCGGAGATTATGTTATTGTTGGTGCATATGCAGAAGCAAGTAGCACAGGAGTGTTTACCGATATTAATAATTCTATGAGTTATGCGGGTGCGGCATATATATTTAAAAAAGATAGCGATGCTGAAACGTGGACACAAAAAGCATATTTAAAAGCCTCAAATATAGGTGGGGGCGACTTATTCGGTAAGTCAGTAGCGATAAGCGGAGATCATGTTATTGTTGGTGCATATGGAGAATCCAGTAATTCAATAAATGACCAAAACGATGATTCATTAGCTTCATCGGGTGCAGCATATATATTTAAAAAAGATAGTGATTCAGAAACATGGACACAACAAAAATATTTAAAAGCCTCAAATATAGGTGGGGGCGACTTATTCGGTAGGTCAGTAGCGATAAGTGCCGATTATGTTATTGTTGGGGCAAATGGAGAATCCAGTAATTCAATAAATGACCAAACCAATAATTCATTAGCTTCATCGGGTGCGGCATATATTTTTAAACCATTAACTACAACGACTGTTACCGTAACACCGACCCCCCTTACTTTCAATAACAACATTTTAACCATACAAAACAGCATTAACCAAAATGATACAGATGCAGTAAGTTTCGTCCTTCCTGCTGGAGCAGAAATGGCGTCTCTCAATGTCACCAATTTTGTTGGTACGGGTACAATTTCGTATACTATATCTGCCACTGGAGCAACAGATATTACTGGAACAATCGTTGATGGCATTGTAACCATTAATAGCACTGCAATCGGTACGAATATGTTGGCTGGAAATCGGTTGGCTGCAAATGCAGGTGTAGATATCACCTATCAGTTGACATTGACCGCGAGTGCAGGCATTACTTATACGATTGTGGGGACAAAGAATGTTGATTATATAGCTACCGTAGGTCCCGTTATACATTATACTTTTGATACAGGTGATGGAACAAATAGTGGTACATTGGCAGGGTACCATAATTTAAATATACCCAGTGCTTTCACAGTATCAGAATCTGCAAAATACAGTGGAGCAAAAGGTTTAACAGTAGGTGATAGTCCAACAGCGATAACTGCGAGTAACAATACACAAACATCTATGGATTCATGGTGGACAACAACCGATGCATTTACTATAAGTATGTGGGCATATTTTAAAAATGGTCACTTTGCGGATGCGAGATTACTAAACTGGGGTTACACCTCAGGCAGTGGTACACACCATCAAGGTGCTTGGTTTGAGACTCCAACATTAATGAAATTTTATACTGGGGACAGTCAGTGGAGTATAACTATACCAGATATGTTTACAACTCCAAACTGGCATCATTTTAGTTTCACATATGAAGGTAAAACGATAAAAGTATATATCGATGGTGATCTATACAAGACACACACTGCCACCAATCGAACTTTTAGTGGACAAACAATGAACACCTTTTGGATTGGACAATTTACTAATAACCCAATATTAAATGGCTATGTAGATGATGTACGTATATATGATTACGCTCTTAGCGTTGATGATATAAGTGATCTTTATAATAATGTACCCGCATACACAACCGTAACCTTCAATAACAACATTTTAACCATAGAAAACAGCATTGATGCAAATGATACAGATAAAGTTGGTTTCGTTCTTCCAGTAGGAGATGAAATGCATCAATTAGTTGTGACTAATTTTGTTGGTACAGGCACAATTACATATACAATAACTACAGGTGCAACAACAGTAAAAAATGGAACATTTACTTCTACTGGAACAAATCTTTTATTAGATACTCCATTATCACCTGGAGGGTCTACATATATACTTAATTTGACAGCGAATACAGACATTACATACAAGATTATAGGTACAAAAACGGCGGATTTGGGAACGCCAACGATACTCGTGTTCTCCAATAATGTTTTAACCATTGATAATGTCACCAGCACAACCGATACAGATGTGATAGATTTCGTCCTTCCTGCAGGATACAATATACCTGAATTGAATGTGACTAATTTTGAGGGAACTGGAAATGTCAGTTATATATTAACTACTGGAGGTAATACAATTGCCAACGGTACATTCAGTGCAGACAGTACAAATCTTCTACAATCTGGGTTTCCAATTTTCGCGCTTAGTACAGATGTTACATATGTATTGACCATTACTGCTACTGCTACAATAGGTTATACCATTGTAGGAACTAAAACGATTACCAATTTATCCAACTATTCCACTACACATTTTTTCAGTTCAGGGTTTACTGAACAAAATATGATTGATGGCGGAGTATGGGATGCTGATTCCAATGCAAACCATTTTAACTCAACTTATAATGATGGATTTTTGGATATTAGTGGAAATGTAAAGGTTACTGGTAATATACTGATGGATGCGGGAGACATTGACTTACATAGTCATACATTTACTGACCCGTATGCATTCACTGCTGACGCGACGATTAGTAATCGGCTTTTTGTGGTTGGTGATGTATCCATGGGTGATGCTTCTTTGAATATCGTGGGAGATATTTCTATCAACGGGGTCATGTCAGTCGCATCCTATAAATCTGCTTCAATATCTGGCACAGCGGTTATACCTGGTTCTGGTTCTGAATATTCAACAAGTGATACGACCACCAGATTTACCGAATATTATAGGAATACTGCTAAGATAAAATTCAATGGTGATGCTTCATTGGCTATACACGAAGACCCTACACTCTTTTTTCATAATAATGATGGTAACCATATATTTGATTCTAGTGATGCCAAAGCAAGTCAACTAAAATGGGAAGATTTAGATATATCAACTACTGGACAATACCAAATAGCAGTTGTTGGTGGTGCTTACATCACATCTGGTTATCAATACACAGCTCACACTGGTAACGTTTGGATATCTACTAATTTTGGAGAAACATGGGTAGAAAAAACAGTAGGTGGTGGTGCAAAACAATGGACATCTGCCATGATTTCAGGAAATGGTGCAATAATGACGGTAAAAGCTGCTGGTAATGTTCTTTACCGTTCCACCGATACTGGTGCAACTTGGTCAAATATAAGTTTCACTTATGCAGATTTGGTTGTCTATCCTGCTTGGTCAGGTAAACCAGGGGCAAAAATGGTTATGGATAGTGTCGGTGATTATCTATGTACATATTACACGGTGTCAACAAATGTACATCGTGTAGTCTACTCTGAAGATGGAGGTACCAATTGGACTACAAATACAAATACTGATGGACCAATTTCCGCTTTAAGTATATCAAAAACTAAAAAGTATGTTATAATATTATATGCTGCTACGTCCGGTACTTATAGACCAAAATATTCAGCCGATTCGGGTGCAACGTTTATTGAGTTAACAAATGGACCTTCTTTTATTTCACCAGCCGGGCCTACGATTTGGGTTAATGACGCATACATAAGCGATAACGGAAAGGTAGGTATAGACGGGTATGGAAAGAATTCTATATATAATACAGATGTTACTACTGGGACAATTACTGGTGTATCACCAAATCAGGAGAATGATGCAGCATTTTCTGAATATACCAAATATAGTGGTGTGCAGCATGGAATATGTTTCTCAATATCTGCATCACATGATGGTAGATATATAGTTGTATTCGGAAGACAAGATCTAGGTCCAACCAAGGCATTAATGTTTCATATATCTTATGATTATGGTGCTAATTATACAAATGTAACTGGAAGTTGGGATACAATTAACACATCCCCAAATTTATCCCGTCCTTTGGCTTTCCGTTTTTCTGCCGACAATAATTATATGGCTGCTATACGTGAATTTGATAACATTTATGTTAGACCACGTACAAATCCATATGTACCAAACCCGAATTCAATAACCTATTTTGGAGCAAATACCACATTAAAAGCCAAACCTGGGATTGAGTTCCCTGATGGTACTACAATATACAGTTCAAACAAAGAAGCTAACGGAACGACATTTAAAGCGTCCACGTTTGAAAGCATGACAGTAAATGGTGAGTTTTCTTCACCAAATCCAGTAAATGTGACTTCAGATTATCGTATCAAAAACAATGTAGAAACCCTTGATGAAATTCATACAGTAGATAATCTTCGTCCCGTGAAATATAAACAAACCCAAACAGGTAAGAATGATATTGGCTTTTTGGCACACGAACTTCAAGAACATTATCCTGAACTGGTTGAAGGTGAGAAAGATGGCGACAAAATGCAATCTGTGAATTACAGTGGATTATTACCTATTTTGATAAATGAAGTACAACAATTAAAGAAACAAATTGCAGAAACTCGTGCACGTATTCATAGTGAAACATCATAAAAATGTAAAAAATTGATAAAATACATTACTTATATACTATTTTATCAATAATCATAACCATATCGGTTTACATAATGCAATCTCAAACACAACCTCAAAGTGAACTGACGTTTTCCGTCCCTCCACCGACATATCGTCGTCGGTTCTTGGTATTTGACGTAGAATCCACAGGACTTTTACCAAACAGTCGTCGCGGCACTACCACCGCTCTGCCAATTACCGCATATCCCCATATTCTGCAACTTAGTTTTGCTATTTACGATTTGTCTCAAAAGCAAGTCATTCGTAAATATGACGCTTACATTGATATTCCAGATGATGTGGTTATTAGTGAGTTTGTTACCAATTTAACAGGTATTTCAAAAGAAAAGTGCAAAACTGAGGGCAAACCTATCGTGGAAGTATTGGAGCAGTTCTATGAGGCATACATGTTTTGTGAAGGGATTGTTGCCCATAACATGGACTTTGACGAGAAAATGATTTCGGTTGAACTGGAACGTAACCGCCCCGCTATTATGGAAAAAGCACCTTATTGTTTTATGACTTTT
>Ga0228627_1000430_pt1 | contig 26305 bp, 22 predicted proteins | sample 33DmetaG_FD_190483 | JGI IMG/M metagenome (GOLD analysis project Ga0228627, IMG submission 190483) | Seawater microbial communities from Monterey Bay, California, United States - 33D | ecosystem: Environmental > Aquatic > Marine > Coastal | place: USA: California | collected 2016-09-28 | reverse complement strand
TTTGGGCAGTTGGTCCTTTAATAAATGAATATTCTTTCTAAGCGCACTCAAGTCCACATTTATTTTGGTTCTATGGTGTTTTAGTTTTAAATAATGAGCTATACGATTCATAAAGGCCCCTTGATTACCCTTTACCAAAACAACACTATTTTGAATGATTTCTGGATCTATATCCAATGAATCCAAGTAGTGACAATCGATTGGTTGGAAACGATCTATTAAATCCTTGAGCCCTTGATGAGGGGTTTGCTCTAAATCCTTCGGCAAAAACAAAACACGTCTCTTACTTTTAGCAACCGACCTTTGGTGCTGTAAAGCGGCCTCTAATGAGTCAATATCGAGACTATAGGTATCATTAATTATTAATGAGTCGTTGATGCCGTCAAAGGTTTCTAACCGCATTGCAACATCAGAAAAAGAAAATGCATTTGTAATAGCTATTTCAAAATAGGAAGCTACTCTTTTGGAAATCGCAGCATTTTCAGCTTTTAATTTTTGACTCAATCCAACCTCTCTAGTTTCATCTTCCGAGATTATCTTTATGAGTTCTTGCTTATTTGTAATAAAAGTTTCGGCTTTAATGTCCGCAGAGAAGACCACTTTTGAGTCTTTTAAAAACTCCGTGTATTCCTTAACCTTGTCCATATTTGACGCGAAATTCTCATTGTACTTATCACCTACATGACCTACTATTGAATGTGTCGGTTTTATAAGCTCCTTAAAAAGAGCCCCATCTCCCTCGTGGGTAAGAGAGGCCTCAAAGACCGCTATTTCAGCTTCTTTGTGCAAGCCAAGTACAGATAAAGCAACGCCTAGTTTTGAATTGTAACTCTTTGGAGACTTAACCAGTTGGTACTTTTGTTTTAGCAAGGTCGCCAACCATTCCTTTATTGTCGTTTTTCCATGTGTCCCAATAATAGCAATTACTGGAATTTTAAATTGTGTCCTATGCCAACTTGCCAGCTTAATAAGTGCGTTCAATGGCTCATCTACTTTTAGATACTCCGCATCATGGTGCAAGACCTCGGGTAATTTATAAAGTACAAAAACACGAATCCCTTTTTGGTATGCTTCTTCAACAAATGCAATCCCATCGCGGTATCTCCCCTGAAGCGCAAAAAAAACCTTGCCATTGCCATCGAAGATTCTGCGCGTATCATAAACAACACCGTTTACAATAAAATCTGAATCAGAGCTGATGGAATCAACAGCAATAATATCGGCAAATTGTTTTATCGATAGCTGAAAATTCACGAAGCAGATTTATTAAAACAAGATCGGCACAGTGGTCGATATTCTTCAACAGCACCTAACATAACCTGATCCGTATCGGAGACTAAGCGATTTGAAAATTGTGCTAAATTTCCACATGAAACACAAATGGCATGTACCTTTGAAACATATTCTGCCGCTGCCAGTAGTGCTGGCATTGGACCAAAAGGTGCGCCGGTATAATCCATATCTAAACCTGCTAAAATCACTCTTATTCCCCTACCTGCAAGCTCTGATGCAACTTCTACCAAATCCGCATCAAAAAACTGAGCCTCATCAATAGCTACAACTTTCTGATCTTTTACAGCATTCAAGATTTCTTTCGAGCTTGCTACTAATACGGCATTAAACTCAGTGCCACGATGACTCACTACATTTTTATCACTGTACCTTATATCCACAGATGGCTTGAATAAAATCAAATCTTGACGTGCAAATTCGGCCCGCCTAAGCCTTCGAATAAGCTCTTCAGTTTTACCCGAAAACATTGAGCCACAAATGACTTCGATCCAACCATTAGATCTATTTTGTATTGGAAATTGCTCTAAAAACATATGTCTTTATTTAGACTATCGAGACATATGACCAACAGGTCACATTAAACACAATAGATTAAGAACAAGATAACAACTTTTAGATAAACAATGGCTTTGAAATCTGTCAAAAAGAAAGACTTTTTAATGTAAATTAGATGAAATAAGATTTAGTATTTATTATGAAGATATTGTTATCCATTTTATGTCTTACTCTAGTAACTTATGGCAGTGCACAAAATAATTTTGACTTTAAAAAATTTACAGAAACCATGTGCTCTTCTGAGTTCCATGGACGAGGATATGTGAATTCCGGAGATTCTATAGCCGCAGAATATATTGCAGATCAAATGAAGCTTTTGGGAATAGATTCCATTCAGTCTGGTTATTTTCAACCTTTTCGATTAAGCGTAAACACTTTTCCGGATAGCTGCTCAATTCAAATAAATAATAGGTTACTTGAGCCGGGGTTAGAATATATCGTCGGGCCAGCTTCAAATGGGACTTGTACAGGTATAAACTGTGAACGAGCCAAAACATTTGACCCGAAACATATTAAAGTCTTGAATATGAAGGAGCTCATTGAAGAAGATAGGACCGCTACAGAAAGAATAAAATATGAAAAAGGAACAATTTATATCATAGATAACAATGTTACCGGGGAGGGCAACGCAAGTTATGTTCATTCTCTGGCCGAGAATATCTCAAAATATTACGATGTAATAGAATTAGTGAAAACCAAATTCACATGGTCTGTTCGTTCTGCATCAAATGATGGATTATATATTCAAATGAAAAAAAGCACTTTCGACGCCTTGAATTCAGCACATATGAATATTAAAATTAATGTACACAATGTTCAGTTACCCGATTACACTTCTCGTAACGTTGTTGGTCAGGTCAAAGCAAAAAAGAAAGCTAAAGGTACTATAATGCTTACCGCCCATTACGACCACCTAGGAAGAATGGGCTCTGAAACCTACTTCCCAGGTGCAAATGACAATGCCAGTGGTGTGGCAATGTTACTTCACTTGGGACAGAAATTAAAGGCCAAACCGCTACGAAATTACGATGTCATGTGTATTGCTTTTGCGGCAGAAGAAATAGGATTGCTCGGTTCAAAATACCTTTCAGAACATCCTTTATTTCCATTGGATGCAATAAAATTTCAACTAAATCTTGACATCATGGGTAGCGGTGAAGCAGGAATAACGGCCGTAAATGGTTTAGAGTTTAAAAGAGAATTCAAAAAACTTTCTCGTATAAACAAACGATTGAAATCTGTTCCTAGTGTCAAAGCAAGAGGTCGAGCGGCGAATTCAGACCATCATTTTTTTACAGAAAAGGGAGTTAAAGGGTTTTTCATTTATACAAGAGGAAACAATCAAAATTACCATGACATTCATGATACCTATGAAAACCTGAGCTTTAATTCATTCGAAAATCTTTCTGAATTATTTACATCTTTTTTAAGAAGACTCTAATTTTCGAGATTTGGAAAGTGCCATAGCCTGAAGTACAATGAGCACAATGCAAAGCATCAATGCATGAATAATGGGAGCCCAAGACCCAATTTTAAATAAAAGAATCAATTCATAAATCAAAAAAGCTAAAAACTGAAGAACCGTCATGATCATAAAATTACCCACGAAACGTTTTGGATCACTTTGAACTTTTATATGAACAAATAACCATGAAAATGTAAAAAGAAAACCTAAGAAACTTACATTTAATAGGTTCAAATTAAGCGACAATTGAGGAATATAAATATGTACTACTGGGATTGTACATAAAAGAAAAACATATAAGGTTTTTAGGCCTTTAATTTTTTTTTGAATCATCGTCGTTATTCATTTTAATGACCTCTCGAATAATCAAACTTAATGAACCTATTACTCCTGTTAAAGAGAGTGCAACAGTATACCAAGGTGTTTTAGTATGGTAATAATCATCTAACCACAAGCCTCCTTTTGTACAAATAAATATGATTAACCCCATCTGAATGCCAAGAGATGAAAATTTGACATACTTATTCGCCTTTCGACGCATCTTGGAGGGATTACTCTTCATTCATTTCTAGTTCTGACATATTACTCATGTCTGGCAATGCAGAAGACATTTTACAACTCCCCTCAAAAAAAGATCCCTCGTCAATCTTAAGCTTCAATGTCTCAATATTTCCATGAATACGTGAAGTCTCTTTAAGTGTCAACAGGTCGTCGACTTTTATTTCACCGTCAATTTTACCAAAAATCTCACAAGTAAGACAGTTAATATTCCCCTTAACTCTTCCTGCAACTCCAATGGTGACCTTTCCTTTACAGGTTATATTCCCTTGAACTTCTCCTTCAATATGAATATTATGATCAGTTACCAAATCGCCAAGAAGCTTAGTTTCAGCAATAATTAAATTCGTCTCTTGTCCATATGAATTTCCCATAGTTGTGTTTTCTAGTTCTTTCTTCTTAAACATACCTTAATTTAATAAAAATCATCGAAAAAAGATTTGTATTGTAATAGTTTCGATGATTCGATAAGCAGTTTCAAATTTGTTTTACCGATAGAATAGATGGCATTATTTTGAAACTCCTCTAAATATTCATAACCCGCTTTAAACGTATTAATGTATTCTTGAGCGGCTCTTGAGTTGTCGAACTCCTTGACTAAAACAAAAGGTTCTTTTTTGGCCGTTTTAGTTAAGCTGACCTGAAATCCACCTGCCTTGTGTTTTTTCTTATTAAACCCTTTTACTGCTGATTTTAAGTCCTCAATATCCTCATCCTCTTCCTTGTCCAGAAGGATAAAAACATAGTGCTTTTCAGAAAATGCCCTTTTGTATATATAATCAGGCTCAAAAGAAAGCATCTCATTTTCTGAATAACCATCCTTCAAAATCTTTAATAAATCTTCTGCAACCTCTGCTTGAGGTGTCCCTGGCTTCTCTTCTATAACCCTATTAATTAATGGCTCTAAGCTTGATTTATCCTCAGTGATTTGACCCATTGCAAAAACATGCAATAATAAATATTCGGCCCGAAATGCATTGGTCAAGTCTTCATCAATAATTTTTAATGACGCATCCGCAACCTCCTGATAATTTCCATCAAAATAGCGTTGAGCCAGTAGAATATATTCTTGCTCATTTAACTTCTCTGACTCTTTTTGCTTGATATAAAAATCTGGATCTTTTAGATATTTGGCCGCATCGGAGCTAGGGTAGTTTTCAAGAATATGTGCTACATAAATTTCTTTTCTTCCAGTTGATTCATTGATTTTATATAGTTGGAAAGCTGAAGATAAATCGGTGAGGTTGCGCTTATTTTTTTCTAAAACACGTTCAAATTGACGCTCTGCTAGAGCTGTTTCATTTAATATCTCTTTATATAAAACACCGCTCACATAAAGCGCTTCAAACAGCCTGAATTCTGAAGCCGCAAATAAACTATCTGTTAAAGGAAGGTTTTTTCGCAAATCATCAATAGTCAATGAATCAGCATCTGCGTCCTCTGAAATCAAAGAGTCTATATTTAAGGAATCTGTTGCTTCGCTAATTTCAAAGCTCATTTTTTCACTTCGTCTCCAATGGTCTTCATTCTCTCTTGTTGTACCCCATATTTTTCTAAACTCTTCATATCCCTCTTGGCGCAGTTTGGGATTACTAAAAACAGATTTACTCGCACTTGCATTTGAATTAGCATTACTCTGTTCTTGAAGTGCCAATAATTTCGCAGCTTCTCTTTCTTTACGCTCCTGGGCCTCTCGTTTCAATTGCTTCAAAGTTTCCTTTAAAAAACGTTCTCTTTCTTTTTCAGGCATTAATGCAATTCGTTCAACACTATCTTCGTAATTAACGGTCTCAATTGCTACAACGAGATCAGACAACTTCACTGCCTTTTCTCTCACAAGTGCCTCATTTGGATATCCCTCTGGAATAAAACGAGCACATGAATCATAATACTTTTGCGCGGAAACATAATTGCGGTCTGCATAACTTATATCACCTAATTTCTCATATGCCATTGCTTTTTGCCTAGCATTCCCATTAGAATAAAAAGCACAAGCTGTGAGATAAGAAATACCGAGCTCTTTTTCATTACGATTGAGCTCGAGATTAGCCATAGCATAGTAAATTTGATCTTTATATTGGGCATTCTTAGCATCTTTCAGCATGCGCTTTAGATCTTTACTTAACCTTTCTCCTCCTCCACATATAGCCCTACTCAAACGTGCATTAAATGCAATTTCAAATGGAGCGGCAGACTTTAAAGCTTTAGAAAAATGAAATGCCGCTGAATCAAGCTGATTGTTTATTTGGTAAAGCTGCCCTAAAATAAAATTTAACCGAGTTTTTTCCTTTTGAGTTGGGCATTTAACAATAGCGGATTTGAGCCCTTGAATGGCCTCAGGGTACTCTTTTCTCTTAATGGCCAAATCAGCGTAAGATTTATAAATATCAAATTGCAAGTCTTTACTTATTTCTGGTATTATATCCTCACCAGCAGGCTTTTTATTTGCAAAAGGAATATAGTCTGTAAATATTTTCTGACGCTGCTCTTGAGATATTGCATTTAAATCATCTAATGTGAGTTTAGCATCGGCATAAGCCTTTTGTTCTATGTGTATTTTAGCAATCCATAATTTAGCAACATAAAAAGAGGGGTCCTTTGCAAAAAGCCTTTTAACAAATTGAAAGTTTCTTAGTGACTTTTCGTATTGGCGCTTGTAATACAATGCTTTACCTATTGTAATCCAGTTTTCATCAATCCATTTATTGTGCTCTACATCCTTGTAGTACATGTCTTCTGTACTCGGCATACTGTGGTTTTTGATTACCTCAGAGCACTTAACAACGGCAGTATCAATAGCAGAATGCATCGACTTTGCCTCCTCCTCATCTGGCAGAGGATTCACATCTAAAATAGAATAAAAATCATCTTTGTTCGAACTGTAAAAGCTTCGTAACGATTGATCTAGTAATTCATTAGCATTGAAATAACCATTAAAACGAGCAGTAGTAGAGTGGTATGTTCTGTTGAGAAAAGCGTTGTTCTCAGTTGAACATGACGAAATCAATAGGGCAAAAAATAAAAAAAGGTAAAATCCTGACTTCATGAGAGCTAATGTCTTACTATAACTTGAAATATTAAATTTTAGTGTACAATTAAAAGAATTCTATGCAATGTTGGTGAAAACCTGTTGAATATCGTCGTCATCCTCAATTTTATCTAACATTTTCTCTATATCAACCAATTGCTCTTCTGAAAATTCAACAGGAGACGTAGCGTATCTTTTTAAACCAGACTTTTGAGCTTCAAGACCCAAATCCTCCAGAGCTTTGGATATGGTTCCAAAGGATGTATAGTCTCCATAAACAAATAAAGCTCCATCCTGAACCTCAAGCTCTTCAACACCTGCATCTATAAGGTTAAATTCTAATTCTTCAAGATCCATTTTATCTGTCATTTCAAGCTCAAAAACACTCTTTCTCTGAAACATAAATTCCAATGACCCAGTAGGAACAATACTTCCTCCAGCTTTATTAAAGTATGATTTAACATTTGCCACGGTTCTAGTTGAATTATCTGTTGCACACTCCACAAATACCAGCACACCATGCGGTCCCTTGCCCTCATAATTCATTTCAGAAAATAGATCGGTATCCTTTTGAATCGAACGCGAAATTGCTGCTTCGATATTGTCCTTTGGCATATTCTCCGACTTCGCATTTTGAATTGCCGTTCTCAGCTTTGCGTTTGTGGCAGGGTCAATACCGCCCTCTTTGGCTGCCATTGTTATGGCTTTACCAAGCTTAGGAAAAATTTTGGACATTTTGTCCCATCTTTTTTCCTTGGCTGCACGACGATATTCAAAAGCTCTTCCCATAATTTATTTTCACAAAAATAAGGAATTGCCCTTGTATCATCAAGTCATGAACTCTTAAAAGCTTTTAGAATATCTTCTATATAATTGAGGACTGGTTCACGACCAAATTTGGAAGCTGAGGAGGTCACAAAAATCGGGGGTAACTCATCCCAAAACTTGAGTAATTCCTTGCGGTATGCCAAAAGCTTCTTTTGTAAAGCTGAACTGGAAAGTTTATCTGTTTTTGTAAAAACTATTGAAAAAGGAATCCCTTTACCACCGCACCAATTCATAAATTCAAGATCTATTTTTTGAGGAGCTAATCGTGCATCTATTAAAACAAATGTGGTCATTAAGCTTTCTCGATGAAGTAGATATTCGGTAATAAACATCTCCCAACTTTGTCTGCTTTTTTTTGATGCTTTTGCAAAGCCGTACCCGGGTAAATCTACAAGATACCATTCATCATTAATAATAAAGTGATTGATGAGTTGTGTTTTTCCAGGGGTAGATGAAGTTTTAGCTAGCTTTTTTTTGCCCGTGAGCATATTGATGAGCGATGACTTACCGACATTTGAGCGACCGATAAATGCAAACTCTGGCCTTCCATCCTGTGGACACTTTTTAAAAGTCGTATTAGATATTAAAAAAGATGCATTTTCGATTTTCATTTGACAAATTTAAGATATTATATTTGCTCAAGAACAATTCAGCACGATGCGTGTTATTATTAAGTATACTAGTATTTTACAATGGCAGAATATAAAATTAAGGACCTCGAAAACCTTACGGGGATAAAATCTCATACGATTCGTATTTGGGAAAAAAGGTATAGTATTCTGTCTCCAGATCGAACAGATACCAAAATTCGAACTTATTCCGACGACGAATTAACGCACCTGTTGACGGTAAGTATGTTGAATCGAAATGGCATTAAAATTTCTAAAATAGCCAAGCTCGAGCAAGAAGATATGAATAAACTCTTGTGGGATATTAAGGTAAATAAAGAGCCTGAATATAGCATGGATAAATTAATTCTTGCGTTAGTTTCTCTCGACGAGGAGCTCTTCAAAGGAACGATGAATGGTCTTATCGACAAGTATGGTTTAGAAAAAACCTTTGTCAATCACCTTATTCCGTTTTTAGACAGAATTGGAATCATGTGGTTGATTGGCACCATAAATCCTTCTCAAGAACATTTTATGTCGAACTTAATTCGTCAAAAAATAATTTCCGAAATCGACAAACAACCAATTCCAAAGGAAGATAGTAAATCGATTCTGATGTATCTACCGGAACACGAGTGGCATGAAATCAGCCTGTTGTTTTATCAGTTTTTATTGAGGGAAAAAGGCGTTCATACTTCATATTTAGGGCAAAGTTTACCTTATCCTTCACTTCTAGAAAGTATTGAGAAATTGAAACCACATGCAATACTTTCTTCATGGCTAACGGCAGTTGACAAAAAGTTTGTCGTCAATTACTTCAAGCAATTAAAGAAAGACCTCCCTGATATGAAAGTGTTTGCTGGAGGAGCCCAAATTAAGTCTAATAGTAAAGACTTAACAGGTTTAATCATTGAAGTACAAGACATTCCTGAGCTATTAGAACAGCTTTAAACGTTATACGACGATATTCACAATTTTTCCGGGAACAACGATAAACTTTTTCGGAGTCTTACCATCCAACCACTTTTTTGTGAGCTCAAGTCCTTCTACTTCAGATTGCAGATCCTCCCGACTCAATGATAATGAGAAATTTGCTTTGAATCTCATTTTTCCATTAAATGATATTGGATAATCAAATGAATCTTCAACGAGATGACTTTGGTCAAAAACAGGATATTTAGCTGTAAACAATGTACCTTCTTCTTTTCCGATATTCATCCATAGTTCTTCGCAGAAATGAGGCGCATATGGAGCCAACAGAATTAAAAACTGTTGCATTACTTCAAGATTATTACACTTCTGGTCTGTAAACTCATTAACGGCAATCATAAAAGATGAAACACATGTATTCAATGAAAATCGATCTAAATCTTCTCGTACTTTTTTAATGGTTTTATGAAGCGTTTTTAAGGACGCTTTTTTGGGTTCTTGCTGAGACTGAAGTATGGACAATCCATCAGGACCACAATACAATCTCCAACATTTTCTTAAAAAATTATGTACGCCTGAAATACCTTTGGTATCCCAAGGTTTACTTTGTTCAATAGGGCCTAAAAACATTTCATATAGACGTAAAGTATCAGCACCATATTTCTGAATCAATTCATCCGGAGTTTGAACATTGTATTTGGACTTCGACATTTTCTCAACCTCATCTCCACAGATATATGCCCCATCATCTTCACAAATAAAAGTTGCATTTCCATATTCTTTACGCCATTTCCTAAATCCATCAATATTCAAATGGTTATTTTCAACCAACGAAATGTCAACATGAATTGCTTGAACAAGCTGTCCTTCTATTTTATTTTTAGAAACAAAAGTATTCGTATCCGGAAGCCTATAAACAAAACTACTTTTGCCAAGAATCATTCCTTGATTAATTAACTTTTTGAAGGGCTCATCAAAAGAAATATAACCTTGGTCAAAGAGAAACTTAGTCCAAAAACGCGCATACAACAAATGTCCTGTTGCATGTTCAGCACCGCCAATATATAAATCTACTTGCCCCCAATAATCAGAACGCTCCTTAGAAACAAACTCATTGAGGTTTTTAGGGTCCATATATCTCAGAAAGTACCACGAGCTCCCTGCCCAACCTGGCATTGTATTAAACTCCATGCGATCACCTTCAAAATGGTTCCAAGCACTTTTATCGGCCCTAGCTAACGGTGGCTCTCCATCTTTTGTCGGTAAATAACTATCTACTTTTGGTAGCTCTATCGGCAGATGGTTATCAGCAACCGTTTTTGGGATGTCATTTTCATAATAAACAGGGAAAGGTTCTCCCCAATATCTTTGTCTCGAAAAAACAGCATCTCGCAATCTATAATTCGTTTTACCTTTACCGATGCCACGTTCTTCAAGCTCTATAATTGCCTTTTTGATCCCTTCGATAACATTTAAACCGTTTAAGAAGTCTGATTCCTTTAACGTTCCTGTCTTTTCTGTGTGCGCGCCTTCTTCGATTTGAATATCCTTAAAAATATTTTTTATAGCTATCCCAAAATGTTTGGCGAAGTCATAATCCCTTTGATCTCCGCAAGGCACGGCCATTACAGCACCCGTTCCATATGAGGCAAGAACATAGTCTGCAATCCATATTTCTATCTTTTCACCACTTAAAGGATGAATAGCAAAGGCCCCGGTGTTGACCCCTGATATTGACTTAACATCGCTCTGCCTGTCTCTTTCTGATTTTTTTGAAGCTTTTTCTTGATAATTTTTTACCGCAGTCATATTGTTCTGCGTTGTTATCTCCTTTACATATGGATGCTCGGGTGCAAGAACCATAAACGAAACACCATAAATTGTATCAGGTCTTGTTGTAAAAACTTCTATTTTATTATCGTGGTTTTCTAAAGAAAAACTTACAGAACAACCTACAGATTTCCCAATCCAATTTCGCTGCTGCTCTTTCAAAGAGTCTGTCCAATCAATTTGATTTAGACCTTGAAGTAAGCGTTCGGAATAAGCTTTTATTCGCATCGACCATTGACGCATTTTTTTTTGAAGTACTGGATACCCTCCACGCTCAGATTTTCCATTGATAACTTCATCATTTGCAAGAACCGTTCCTAGCTCAGGGCACCAATTCACCCAGCTTTCTGCAAGGTATGCCAGTCTATACTCTTGGAGTATTGTTTCTTTTTGTCCTTTATCAAAACCCTGCCAGTCCCTTGCACTAAATGTTTTATCAAATTCAGTTTCAGCATTAACATTTGCATTTCCACTAAGCTCAAACTGTTTAATTAGTTTTGATATTCGTTCCGCTTTTTTTGAATTCTTATCATAATAGCAATCAAAGAGCTGTTTAAATATCCATTGTGTCCACTTATAATACTCTGGAGAAGATGTTCTTACCTCACGTTCCCAATCATAACAAAATCCTAGCTGATCCAACTGACTTCTATAGCGTTCAATATTTTTATTGGTTGTTATAGCGGGATGCTGTCCAGTTTGAATAGCATACTGCTCTGCTGGCAAACCAAACGAATCATACCCCATTGGATGCAATACATTAAAGCCAAGTAGTTTTTTATAGCGTGCAATAACATCAGATGCGATATATCCCAATGGATGACCCACATGAAGTCCTGCCCCAGATGGATACGGGAACATATCTAAAACATAATATTTCTCTCCGGGATTATTTTCACTTACATTGTAGCTCCCATTTTTTTTCCAAAAAGAAATCCATTTAGATTCAATCTCCCTAAAATTGTACTCCATGCGATGTTTTTAAGTCAGTAAAGATAGTCAATGTCATTCATCTTATAAGAATACTTCAATCAAAAATACCCTTGAATAAATTTTGGCACAGAAATTGCAGTTAGTGAAATAAAATTACAGAAATAATATTTCTTACTTTTTTAGTTTTTAACACTTACTTTTTTCATAATTCAATGTTTTTAAAACACATCAAACCCGGATTCGTCCGGGTTTTTTGTGACTTATAAGATTAATGCCAAAGCAACGATAAACCCACTATAAGGAATCCCAAATCAATCCATGTGAAAAAATATTGAGGATTGAACTTTTTATAGAATAAGGTAAGGCTAAAGAGATAGGAAAATCCTAGGAGCCAAATATATGTGTTCATACTAGGAACCATTAAGGAGTATAGAAAACCACTCATCACAATTATTTGTATAAGAATCAACGAACGTTTTATCCCTATTATCTGGGGAATGGTTCGCATAACTTTAGGGTCATAGGTAATATCCTTCATATCAGAGGGGATTAATATAGCAAACAAAAATAATGCACCTTCAATAGGGTTTGTAAGTATATCGAAAATCAAATACGGTAAATAATGAAGTAAGAAAAACCAGATTGCAAATACTAAGAAAATTTTCAAATAAGGAACCTCCCTTAAGTTATAACTCCTCAAGCGATATACATATAAAACACTTAAGATGACAGCTATACAAGTCAGCAAATGGATATCATTTAGGTGTCCAAAATATTTCAGATATAAAAACAAAGTTGCCAATGAAGAGGAAATAGCAATAATTAGGAGTTTGCTTTTATTCTTCGAAACCCAATAAACAATATAATCAGGTAAGTCTTTTGTTTGATATTTCCACAATCGGTGAAAATTATAAACGCCCATTATTCCCAGAGAAAACATTAGCGCATAAGCCCAAGAATTCGTAACCGAATGATACAATCCATATACATAAACAAAGCAAAAAAAAGCTAAATGAAAATGGGAACGAATAGCATATTCAATGAACTTAGGCATAAAAGGAATTCATTAATGTTTGAATCAAAAGATAGGTTATGGCTGCTTTTTTAAACTTTTCAATTTTCGATATTTATAATGATTTGCTGCTGCGCTAATTTTGGCGATCACCCAACCCGAACGCCCATCTAAAAACCCTCTTTTGAAAATAAAAATCGACAAGAACTTGGCTATCGCGCTAAATTCTGCTTGGAGGAAATAAATAGCTTTTTTTTCCTTAATATACTTTTGCACAGATAAATCAGCATATTGAAAAGCCTTTTTTCTGTGTTCGCTTTCGGTATAATAAGAAAAGTGTTCCAAATGCCCTTTGAGTCTTTTGACTATCAAGTTTTTTGGGTAGGATAATGTTTCATGTACAAAATCCCCCTCCCAACATACCGCATGCTTTGGAAATAATCTCAGTTTGTATTCTGGATACCATCCACAATAACGAATCCATTTTCCACAATAATTGGTCTTCCTACTTACCTCATAAATACCGTCTAAACCTTCTTGTTTTAAACGAAGTAAATCATTAATCATTGATTGATCTAAAGCCTCATCTGCATCAATAGAAAAAATATAATCTGCTTTTACCTGGGTATTTAAAAAGTTTTTCGATTGCGCATAACCCATCCATTCTTTTTGAATAAAGTTCACGTTATAGGATGCACAAATTTCTGCAGTTTTATCTTTAGAATAAGAATCTAAGACAACTATTTCATCTACCCAATTATTTAAGGATTTCAGACACCTCTCAATGTTTCTCTCTTCATTTAAAGTAATAATAGCTGCGGCAATTCTAACCATCTTATTGAACTGTTGCGCTTTTCCATATCGCCTCTATCTCCCTCAATGAATGTGTCCAAGACGTTGTTGATGGTGCATCTACATATCCAGAAACACATATCAGCTTATCACTTTTAGGATGCACAAAGTGGAATGACCAGAAAGCCCCTCCCGTCGTATGAATTGCTTTGCCCTTAAAAACAAACATACCTCGCATTTCAACACCAGAAAGCTCACCATTATAATTACTTGTCCATGATGCTTCGGGGTACACAAAGTCTGTGTATTGAGTCCCCATATATAAACGTGAGGTTTCATGAGGCACGTTGTATTTCAGCATCGTATCTCTAGCTTGGAGTAAATTTTTCAAAGTTAGTTGAGATGAATCAGTAAATGGATACTGATAAATCATTATTCCCGAATAAATTGCACCAACATCTTGTTGTCCAGTACCAACAAACTCAATGGGGCGTGAGGCATTTGGCAATTGGATTCTATAAAAATTAGGTTGACTCGCCACAATGTTGGAACCATCTGGTAGCTCAAGATGCAATCCGAAATTTTGCTGGATTCTTTCGTTAATGTTGGTGCTCTGTTTTTCACCAAAATATTTCCGTATTCGGTTCCATTCCGCCCGATCAAACTGGGCATGAACCTCTGGCAATCCATCCATACACAAGGTGTAAAGCTGTTGTAGATTCTTTGCTGTCACCTCAATTACCAATTGACGATTTGCCCAAACATCATTTCTTGATTTTATAATAGGTCTGGATTCTTTGTGCGTGTTATCTAAATTTAAAAAAAGAACATTTCTATGTCGTTTTATTGCGCCATCAAAAGATTTCATGTTTCGATGAACCAATTCAAAAGTTGGTACATCAGGGAAATATGGCATAATAAACTGTGTCAAAGCCGTGTCCAACTCCGCTTTTACTGGAGATGCCCAAATAGAATCGTCACAGACAACTAAGATTTCACCAACCTTACCTGTAACATTTAGACCAGATAGATTTTTAACATCACAGCTTGAAATACTAAGTAAAACAAATAAGCCTATTAGAAAATGTAAGCCCTTCATCTTATCGTATTCTAATTTTCTGCCCTATAGATATTCTATTGATATTGACCCGAGGATTTAAACGCTTTAACCGTGACTGAGAAATACGATGTTTTTCAGCGATGTGTCCGAATGTATCACCACTTCTTACCGTATAGTATTTTCTTGCTGCTGTATTAACTACAGGCTTTGGTTTCGGTTTCGGTGCGGTTATTTTTTTCTCTGTTTCTATTCTAAGATGTTGACCGATATATATATTCGATGTTTTCAGTCCATTCCAATTCATAATTTGGTCTGATGTAACACTATAATAGCTCGCAACTGACTTAAGAACATCACCTGATTGAACTTTATGATAGTATATATTTAATGTCTTTTCAATGGTGTCTCCAGATACTGTATCTTGAATCAAAATTTGCTTGACTTGAACCTCATCTGTTCCATATATTGAATGCTCAAGTGACATTAAAGTGTCCTCAAGACCTGCAACTAAACTGATTTTGTCGTAGGGACCAGTCAAACAATAAGGGGGATTTGCTTTTGGAATGTACGTCGTTTTATAAATCGGATTAAGTGCTTTTATATCTTCTAAAGCCCAATCTATGACTTTAGAGATTGTACCCATATGTATAGATGATTTAAAACATAATGTATCCGTTTCAACATCATGAATATTAAACTTTTCTGGAAAAATATTGTGCTCCTTATGATAAGTCATGAGATATGCAGCGGCAATAAAATTCGGAACATATCCTCGAGTTTCTTGAGGTAAATATGGCCGAACTTCCCAGTATGTTTTTTTATTACCTGATCTTCTAATGGCCTTATTTACATTGCCTGGGCCAGCATTATAAGCAGCCAATGCCAGATTCCAGTCTCCATAAATTCCGTAAAGTTTCTTTAAATACCTGCATGCTGCATCCGTAGCTTTTTCAGGGTCCATTCGTTCATCAACATAAGAATTTTCTTTTAAGCCAAAATAAAGACCTGTTCTATACATAAACTGCCAAAGTCCAAGAGCGCCTACCCTTGACTTCACAGTTGGACGAAGGCCGCTTTCAATCACAGACAAATACTTTAATTCAATCGGAAGGCCATATGCAGAAAGTTTAGATTCGAACATGTCAAAAAACAGTGGTGCACGTCCTAAAACCACTTTGATAAAACCACGCCTCTTTTGCAAAAAATATTTTATCGTGCTCAGAGTATTTGGATTACAATCTAAATGAAAAGGACTCATCTCATTCATGTCATTCAACCTGTCACAATAAACATCATCAGAATAAACCGGTTGATCTGCCGGGAGATAATTTAGAGCGGCTCTTAAAGAATCTACATTAACTCGAGCGCCATATGATTTATAAAAAATACTTAAGCTTTGTTCAACAGTATTTAAAAAGGGGTCCTTATGCAAGGAATCGCCTATTTTTGGAGGATTGCCTGTTTGGGAAAACCCCATTAAGCAAGAAAAGAGAAAATAAATGAGTACACCCTTATTCATCATTCGAAATATTTTTTTAACAGCTCCGCATAATAAAGAAGTTTAGCTTCTTCGTTGCAAGGAGACATAATCTGAAGTCCAAAAGGCATGCCATTCGTATGTGTGCCGAAAGGAATACTGATAGCAGGATGTCCTGTAATATTGGCGTGAACAGTAAATATGTCCTGTAAATACATTTGTAAAGGATCTGAAACTGAACCGATTTCAAACGCAGTTGACGCAGTGGTCGGTGTAATCAATACATCAACATTCTCAAATATTTTATCCGTCGCTATTTTTGCCAAGCGTCTCACTTTTTGCGCTTTAGTATAGTAAGCATCATAATACCCATGAGAGAGTACAAAGGTTCCGGTCATTATTCTTCGTTTAACCTCTTTACCAAATCCTTCAGATCTGGAATTCTTGTAGGTTTCTTCTACCCCTTTTGATTCGCTGCTGCGATAACCATAATGAACTCCATCAAACCGAGAAAGATTAGAGGAGGCTTCAGCGGTTGAAAGCACATAATAAGTAGGAACCAAGTGTTCGAGATAGGGAAAACTAAAATTCTTAACTTCTATTGCTTCACCAAGTTTATTTTGAAGGGTCTCGATTTTATGTTTGATTTCATTATCTAAACCAGCATGGTTCATATACTCAGTTAAGAATCCTACTCGCAGAGGTTTATCAGCCTTAAAAGGAATTCCATCTTCTAAAAGGGTTGTTGAGTCTAAGGGATCATTCCCTTTCGATAGGTCAAAAACATACTTAATATCTGCAACATCATTTGCAAAAATTCCTATCTGGTCAAAAGAGGAACCATAGGCGATTAGACCATATCGGCTAAGTCTTCCGTATGAAGGCTTTAAACCGTATGTATTTGTCCAAGATGCTGGCTGACGAACAGAGCCTCCTGTATCACTCCCTAATGAAATTGTGCAAAGACCGGCAGAAACTGCTACTGCTGAACCTCCTGAAGAACCTCCGGGTACGTATTTATTATTAATATTATTTTTTACTGGACCATAATAGGATGTTTCATTTGTACTTCCCATGGCAAATTCGTCACAATTCAGTCGTCCAATGACGATAGCATCTTCATCCAAAAGCCGCTGTAAAACAGTTGCCGTAAATAAGGATTCAAAGTTGTCAAGTATTTTAGATGCTGCAGAAACTTTGTGACCCTGATAACAAATATTGTCTTTAATACCGATTATGACACCTGCTAGTTTACCTGCTGTTCCTTGTTGGATTTTTTTATCAACTTTTTGAGCCGTTGCCATAGCAGAGCCGCTAAAAACTTCTACAAACGCGTTTAGCTCTTTTTCTGATGCTATTCTTGAGAGACTTTCCTCAACAATAGAAACTGCAGATGTGCCAGATTGAATAGCCCCTTGTATGTCGGCAATCGTCCTGTACATTATAGATTACTTTGACTCTTGATCCTCAACGGATGCGCCATTCTCATCGGTTTGATCACCTTTGGAAGCGTTTTTAAATTCATTAACACCTTTTCCGAGTCCTTTCATTAATTCAGGGATTTTTTTACCTCCGAAAAATAAGACTACAATTACAAGCACTATGATTAAAACTTGAGGACCACTAACTACGCCTAAATAAAACATATAACTTAACTTTTTGGTATAACAAATGTAATGAATAAAACTCAGCTTAAGAGTCGAATGAATGCAACCGTTTATAGTTTTCTAGCTACCTCAACCTCTTCATAAGCCTCAACAATGTCGCCTACTTGAATATCATTGTACTTATCGATATTAAGACCGCATTCATAGTTGTTCTTAACCTCTTTAACATCGTCTTTAAAACGTTTCAGAGAGCCAAGTTCACCTGAATGCACAACAATACCATCTCTTATGATTCTGATATTCGAATTTCTTTTTATGATTCCTTCTAGAACATAACAACCAGCAATCGTACCAACTTTTGTAATATCAAAGGTCTCTCTAATTTCAGCTGAACCTATTATTTTCTCCTCTATATCCGGAGAAAGCATGCCTTCCATTGCAGCTTTGATTTCCTCTATCGCCTTGTATATAATTGAATACAATCTAATATCGATCTGCTCGCTTTCAGCTAATTTTCTAGCACCAATTGTAGGCCTCACTTGGAACCCTAAAATAATTGCATCCGATGCTGACGCTAAATTCACATCTGCCTCTGATATTGCACCCACTCCTTTGTGAATAATGTTCACCTGAATTTCCTGAGTTGAAAGATTTAATAATGCATCTGAAAGTGCCTCAATAGAACCATCCACATCACCTTTAATGATGAGGTTCAGCTCCTTAAAGTCACCAATCGCTAATCTTCTTCCAATTTCATCAAGCGTAATATGCTTAGTAGTCCGAAGACCCTGCTCTCTGTATAATTGCTCTCTTTTTGTCGCTATTGACTTCGCCTCTTTTTCATCGAGCATTACATTAAAATTATCCCCCGCACTTGGTGCACCATTAATTCCTAGCACAGAAATTGCTTGAGATGGGCCTGCCTCCTTCATTGCAATTCCTTTCTCGTCATGCATTGCTCGAACACGACCGTGATGTCTCCCAACCAACAGAACATCTCCAATTCTGAGCGTTCCGGCTTGAACCAACATGTTGGTCACGTATCCTTTCCCTTTATCCAAAGAGGCCTCTATCACCGTTCCTAAGGCTGGTTTCGCAGGGTTTGCTTTTAGATTTAGCATTTCAGCTTCTAGCAGGACCTTCTCTAAAAGTTCTTCAATATTTAAATTTTGTTTCGCTGAAATTTCTTGACACTGGAAAGTACCTCCCCAATCCTCAACAAGAATATTCATCGCTGAAAGCTGTTCTCGTATTTTATCTGCACTTGCACCGGGCTTGTCTATTTTATTAATTGCAAATATCATTGGTACACCCGCAGCTTGTGCATGAGAAATTGCCTCTTTCGTTTGAGGCATTACATCATCATCTGCTGCAACTATGATAATCGCAACATCTGTTACCTGAGCTCCCCTAGCCCTCATGGCTGTAAACGCCTCGTGACCTGGTGTATCCAAGAATGTCATTTTTCGCCCATCCTTCAAGACTAAGGAATAAGCACCTATATGCTGAGTAATTCCACCTGCTTCTCCTTCAGTTACATTTGCATCACGTATTCTATCCAAAAGAGAGGTCTTACCATGATCAACATGTCCCATTACAGTAATAATCGGCGGTCGATCTATAAGGTCCTCTTCACTATCCTCAACGGTTGGAATGGCCTCTTGAACCTCAGCGCTAACGAATTGAGTTTCGTACCCGAATTCATCTGCAACAATTTGAATGGTTTCTGCATCAAGCCTTTGGTTAATAGAGGCAAATATACCCAGAGACATACAAACAGAAATAACTTGAGTTGGCTGAATACTCATCATTACTGCAAGCTCAGATACGGTAACAAATTCAGTGAGCTTTAATATTTTCTCTTGTAGCTCAGCCGCCTCCATTTCTTCTTGACGGCGCTGTGCAACACTATCTCTTTTTTGTCTTCTGTTTTTAGAAGCTTTTGATTTTCCACCTTTACTTGAAAGTCTCGCTAAAGTTTCTTTTATCTCCTTTTGGATATCTTTTTCTGATATCTCAGCTTTTTGCGGTTTGTTCGATTGGAACTTAGGATTACCTCCCTTCGAACCTTGAGTAGGGTTTTCTACCTTTTTGATTCGTTTGCGTTTTCGCTTGTTCGCATTGTCTGAACGCGAATTACTAGAAGTTCTCTGTTTTTCAACTGGAAGCTCAATTTTACCTAGAACTGTTGGTCCAGTAATCTTTTTTCGCTCAATTTTTATAGTTTCAATCTCTTCTTTTTCCTCAGGAACATCCTCTTTCTTTTCCTCAAGTTTTGGTTCCTCTTTCTTCTCTTCTTGCTTAGGCGCTTCCTCCTTTTTTTCTTCTTTAGGAGTTGCTGCTTCGGGCTCTTTTTTCTTTGGCTTTAATGCATTTAAATCAATATTTCCAACTACTTTGAGTCCTGCTTCAGGTTTCGCTGGAGCCTCTTCTTCAGCAACCTGCCGTTTAATTTCTTCAACATTAAGTTGTGGCTCTTCTTTTACCTCGGGAACTTCTTCTTTTTTGGAATCCTCAATTGATAGGGATTCTCTTTTTTCACGACTGGTTAAAACACTCTTAGATTTTTCTTTTAGGTCCTGATCGGCTGCAAATTCATCACACAACAAGGCATAATGCTCTTTGTCAAGTTTCGTGTTTGGGTTCGTGTCAATAGTAATCCCTTTAGAATTTAAAAATTCTATTATCGTCGGTAAACCCACATTGAGCTCACCCGCCGCCTTACCTAATCTAATTGGTCTTCCTGCCATAATTTAATTTCGATTTACAATCGATTTCCAAATTTATTCAAATTCCGCTTTTAATATACGAAATACTTCCTCAATCGTTTCTTTTTCTAGGTCCGTTCTTTGCACCATATCCTCTACGCTGATTTCAAGAACAGACTTAGCTGTATCACAACCAATGGCTTTTAATTCATCAATTATCCAGCTATCAATTTCATCTGCAAACTCTTCTAAATCAACATCTTCAATATCAACTTCTCCATCTCTGTAGACGTCTATTTCATAGCCGCATAATCTACCCGCCAGTTTAATATTGTTTCCACCTCTACCGATTGCTAAAGAAACCTGATCAGGTTTCAAGTAAACTTTTACTCGGCCTTCCTCTTCAATAATTTCAATTGACGTGATTTTAGCTGGGGATAATGCCCTTTGAATAAGTAGCTGGTTGTTCGTTGTGAAGTTAATAACATCAATGTTTTCATTTCTCAATTCCCTAACAATACCATGAATTCTTGATCCTTTCATACCTACGCATGCGCCAACTGGATCTATTCTATCATCGTATGATTCAACAGCAACCTTTGCTCTTTCACCTGGCTCTCTTACGATATTTTTTATTGTGATTAAACCATCAAAAACCTCAGGAACTTCCAGCTCAAAAAGACGCTCTAAAAATTCAGGTGCCGTTCTTGACAGTATAATTACTGGTGTACTGTTTCGCATATCAACTTTAGAAACAACAGCTCTCACAGATTCTCCTTTCTTAAAGAAATCAGATGGAATTTGTTCTGATTTCGGTAAAATCAACTCATTCCCATCATCATCCATTACAAGAATCTCTTTTTTCCATACCTGATAAACTTCACCAGTCATGATTTCACCAACACGCTCTTTGTATTTTTTATAGATATGATCTTTCTCGAGCTCCAAAATTCTTGAAATCAAATTCTGCCTTAACGAAAGAACATTTCTTCTACCAAAATCTGCAAAACGAAATTCTTCTGTTACTTCCTCTCCAATCTCAAAATCTGGCTCTATTTTAATAGCATCTGAATAAGCAATCTCCGTGTTTGGATCCTCAACCTCACCGTCATCTACAATTTCTTTGTTCAGGAATATTTGCACATCCCCTTTGTCGATATTCACAATGATATCAATATGCTCATCCGTGTTGAACTTACGCTTAAACATTGCACGAAACACATCTTCTAAGACGTGCTGCATTGTCTGCTTATCAATGTTTTTGAGTTCCTTAAATTCTGAAAACGAATCTACCAATTCAATACTATTCATGTTCTATTATTTAAATGATATTACAATTTTTGTTTCTTTTACATCCTTCATCTCGAGTGTGTGAATTAACTCTACCCACTCTTTCTTTTTCTTTCCTTCTATTTTCTTTTTTACCTTATCGCTAAGCTTAAGTTCATTCGTATCATAGGCTATCAATTCACCTTCATGTTTCGTCGAATCGTGCAATTTAACCTTGACACGTTTACCAATATTTTTTCGATATTGATTTTCGTGCCGAAAAGGTTTATCAAGACCAGCAGAGGATACATGTAATTCAAAATCTTCTGCTTCGCGGTCTAAGTTATGTTCAATATTTCTTGATACTGACATACAATCTTCTACTGCAACATATCCCTCGACACGGTCTAATTCCACACGTATCACATTACTTGCTGATACAGTCATTTCAACAACATAAAGGTCCTTTTGTAATTCTTGGATCCTTTCATCTATTAAGGCTGTTATACGCTCTTTTGAAATCATGTCAATCTTGGTTAAAAAAAGAGGGGACTTTCGTCCCCTCTTTACTGTAAACCTCATATTTATGAAGACAAAGATACAACATTTACCTAAATAAAAAAGTAATAAGCACTACATTTATATCTATGCTAGTAGAAATTGAAGATAAAATAATCTCAACCGATGTTTTTTCAGAAGCATTTGTTTGTGACTTATCGAAATGTCATGGTGCCTGTTGTGTTGAAGGTGACGGCGGGGCTCCACTGAAAGAGAAAGAAGTTATTCTCATCCAAGATCACCTCGAAAAGATTAAACCTTTCATGAATAAAAAAGGTACGGAAGCAATCGCCAATGAAAATTTCTTTTATCTAGACGAAAATGATGAGCCAGCAACGCAGCTCGTTGATAAAAAAGAATGCGCCTTCGTATATTTCGATGAAAATAACAACAATGCCATGTGTTCCATTGAAACTGCATACAAGTCAGGTGAGATCCCTTTTAATAAACCTATTTCATGCCACCTTTACCCAATAAGGACAAAAGATTTTAATGAATTCATTGCCATCAATTACGAAAAATGGGACATCTGCAGCGCAGCATGCAAGCTGGGGAGCTCATTAAAAATGCCCGTTTTTAAATTCTTGAAAGAACCTTTAATTCGGGCCTACGGAGCATCTTTCTATCAAGAAATGGAAGCCGTAAACGATGAGCTGAAAAAGAAATAAATCTTTTCTAATGTTCTTCTTCCCCTTCCGCTAACGGTTCTATCTGAGAAATAAAATCTTCAGAGGCTCCCGGTTTTGAATAGTCATACGGCCATCTGTGAACCGTAGGTAGGTCTCCAGGCCAATTACCGTGAATATGCTCTACTGGTGTTGTCCATTCTAAAGTTGTAGATCTCCAGGGGTTTTGTGGTGCTTTAGGACCTCTAAAAATACTGTAGAAGAAGTTAAACAGGAATAAAGCTTGCCCAATCGCAGCAAATATCGCAAAGAACGTAACGATAACGTTAAGATCCATCATCATATCCAATGCACCTTGATCAAATTCTTCATATACAGAGTAATTATAGTATCTCCTCGGCGCTCCTGCTAAACCAACAAAATGCATAGGGAAGAACACACCATAAGCTCCTATAATTGTAATCCAGAAATGAACGTATCCCAGTCTTGTGTTCATCATTCTTCCAAACATTTTAGGGAACCAATGGTAAACTCCACCGAACATACCAAATACGGCAGACATTCCCATTACAATGTGGAAGTGAGCCACTACAAAATAAGTGTCATGAATTGCAATATCTAAAGCTGAATCGGCCAAGATGATTCCAGTAACACCACCTGTAATAAAGGTTGAAACCAATCCTATGGCAAACATCATAGCAGGCGTTAAAACCAAAGAGCCTTTCCATAAAGTTGTGAGGTAATTAAACACTTTCACAGCTGATGGGATTGCAATTAATAAGGTAGTAAATACGAATACTGAACCTAAAAATGGATTCATTCCCGTAACAAACATATGGTGGCCCCACACTATGAATGACAAGAACCCAATGGCCATTATTGAGCCAATCATTGCCTTATATCCAAAAATAGGCTTTCTAGAATTGGTCGCAATTATTTCTGAAGACAGTCCGAGAGCCGGCAATAATACAATATAAACCTCCGGATGACCTAAGAACCAAAATAAATGCTGATACAAAATAGGTGAACCTCCATGGTTGGCCAACATTTCAGAACCAACAATAATATCAGATAAATAAAAGCTCGTTCCAGCCATTCTGTCCATCATCAGTAATAAGGCTGCTGATAGTAATACCGGAAACGAAAGAACACCTAAAATAGCTGTTACAAAAAATGCCCAGATCGTTAAAGGCATTCTCGTCATTGTCATCCCTTTTGTCCTCAAATTCAATACAGTTACTATATAGTTTAATGAACCTATAAGAGAAGAAGCGATAAATATAGTCATAGAAAACAACCACAATGTCATACCTAGACCAGAACCTGAAACAGACTGTGGTAAAGCGGATAGCGGTGGATAAATTGTCCATCCCGCCATGGCAGGACCTGAACCATCCCAAACCCCTGGTAAGGAGGTAGTCGCATCTCCAATCTGTAATCCAAACACAGCTCCTTCATGAACAAATAAAGAGGCGAACATGAGTAATGATGAGATAAAAAAGAACCAATAAGACAACATATTTAAAAAACCTGATGCCATATCCCTCGCCCCTAACTGTAAAGGAATTAGAATGTTAGAGAAGGTTCCTGAAAGACCACCTGTTAAGAGGAAGAATACCATGATTGTACCATGAAGAGTTACCAATCCGAGGTACATATCTTCCTTCATGATTCCATTGGGAGCCCATGCATCTCCTAAAAAGACATTTAAGATTGTTGATTCTTCACCTGGCCATGCCAATTGAATTCTAAACAATATGGAAAGCATCATGGCAACTAAGCCCATAAATACTGCAGTCATTAAAAACTGCTTTCCAATCATTTTATGATCTTGACTAAAAATATACTTAGAAACAAAGTGCTCTTCGTGGTGGTGTTCGTCGTGTGCTACTGATGACATAGTAGTGTTTTTTTTAGTTATAATTTCTATTTAGATACTGTTTCAACTTCCTCTTTCGGAAAATATTGATCCTTGAAAGTAGCTGATTTCTTTGTGCTCATCCATGCCTTGTATTCATTCTCAGGATATACAACAACAATCATTTTCATTTTATAGTGTGCCCCTCCGCATATTTTATTACACATCAAAACGTAATTAAATTTAGCATCCTCTTTTTTAACACGCATTTCTGCTGTAGTGATCGTAGGAGTAAACTTAAACCTTGTCGGCATTCCAGGAACGACATTCATTTGTGCCCTAAAGTGAGGGAAATAAGCAGAGTGAATAACATCTTTCGCTCTGAAAGAGAATTCATACTCTCTGCCTTTACATAAATACAGCGTGTCCTTCTGAACGATATCATTCAATGCGAATTTATCAACATCCGCATTGTGATTTTGTTTCATTTGAACTAAACTTCTGTATAATCTTTCTTTCGTTGATAGCTCTTGCTCCAAATCACCTATAATCGATTGCGTTTCTGCGTTTGGCTGATTTAATTTAACATCAACATGACCATGTGCTCCAGTATGCTCAGCATAAAGATGTTTAAGCTGATCTTCTGCATCTACAAGATTGAATTCTGAAGATGCTATTTCAGTAACCAAATTCTCCACAGCTGCTTTGTAATCAGAAGTTGCCATTAGATTTCTGTATTCAGAGGATAAGTAATCAAAATTCACTTGCTTTAATTTTTCCTCTACATTAGCTATCGCCTTGCCCATTTCCTGAACGGAAGAGTCAATTGTGCTTGAGGTCATCAATGCCAATTCATTGTTACCAGTAGTTAGTTTATAATCAAACTTTCCAAGTGTATTGTCCTCACCACCATATCGCGCTATCCAAGCAAATTGGTATGCAAATAATTCTACTTTTTCTGCTTCTTTTGATGGGCCCGAAGTCAAATCTGACCATGATTTTAAACCAAGAATAATGATTACTGCCAAAACAACTGCCGGAACGATGGTCCAAATAAGCTCAAGTTTATTGTTATGGGAATAGTAAGTCGCCTTAACTCCTGGCTTACGTACATACTTGTATGAGAAATAGAATAAAAGGAAATTGGTAATGAAAAATACCGCAATTATGATAACAAAGTTTACATTGAGTAACCAATCGGTTTCCACTCCTTGCAGTGAAGCTGGCTCGCCACGTCCTGTCCAACCATACTTCAACATTAAATAGATGAATCCTACAAATTGAAACATCATGAAGCCGAGCATTAGCTT
>Ga0228627_1000427_pt1 | contig 26413 bp, 30 predicted proteins | sample 33DmetaG_FD_190483 | JGI IMG/M metagenome (GOLD analysis project Ga0228627, IMG submission 190483) | Seawater microbial communities from Monterey Bay, California, United States - 33D | ecosystem: Environmental > Aquatic > Marine > Coastal | place: USA: California | collected 2016-09-28 | reverse complement strand
ATTGCAGACAGGTAACCATTACCAGAGTCAGCGATATTCTCGCCAGCTGTGTGGTATCCTGCGGTTGCGATTCCTGTTGCTGGGAACTGTGCAGACTTGCCGCTCTGAATAGTGCGCACCATGTGCAAATCCTTCATCACGTTCTGTTCTTCGAACGTAGTTAGGATTTCACCAGAGAACACCTTCAGGAACAACGCATTTGCATCACCAGCAGCATTTACTTGTCCCAAACGGGACGGGGATGTATTGCCATTAGCCATAGTTTTTTGTTTTCCTTAGTATTGGATTATTGTTGGGGGTTTAGGTGTCCGTGGGCTTGGTTTGCTAGTCTAAGATTATCCTCCTCAAAGGGTCTTACGCTACTTCTTGCTTAGGGACGGAAAGTTATTTCTTCTTTTTGACACGAAGCGACACTCTTGCCGCCTTGGTGTTACTTACAAATTGTTTGCCTTTAGAGCCTGCTCTTTTCTTTTTCTTAGCAGTTGTTGCTCGTTGAGATTGGGATAGGCTTTTAGCTTTAGCCATCGGAAGGCAACGGTCTGGATTCTTTTTGTTTTTAGATGTTCCGCAAGCACCTTTAATCTTCCCATCTGTTCCGATGCGTACCCAGTTTTGTGCTCTCCATCTTGCAAGTTCACCCATTATTTCTTCTTCTTGATTGAGAGTTTCTTACGCTTGCCTTTGCCATAATTAGGGTCTTTGCAATATTTAGATGCCGCCATGTTAGCATAAGCAGAGGGGTATTTGTCGAAGGTGCGCTTTGCCCAAGCGATTCCTTTAGGGCAGATTTTAGCCATTAGTATTTTTTGGGTTTAGATTTCTTGATTGTTAGTTTCTTACGTTTCATAGCACATTTTGAACATCCACAGTTTTTCATAGGTCAGCATTTCCACTTTCTAAGGGCGAGAGCTTTACGGGTAGGTCTACCTTTGGAATCCTTCATAGGCCCCTTCACACCGCTCATACGAGCACAGAAGGAACGCTTCCTTGCACCGCCTTTGGGCTGTGGGGCTTTGAGGTTAGAACCTGTCTTACGATTGTAGTAGTCTCTGCCTTTTTTGGAGAGACCTCCACTCTTAGACTTATGTTCTTTCCGTAGGCTTACGCCTTTTCTCTTTGCCATTTATGTAATTATTTATGATTGGGGTTGCCCTACTCCTGTAGGATTTAAGATTGATTTGCTTCTGGTCAGCTTGTGGGTTCTCGACACGTTTCCACGCTCCACCACCACCATTCCAGATGAACAGCATGTGGTCTGCCGTAGGGGTAACACCAGTGGACGCTATGTGCTTCGCATAGTGGCTCAGAACGGCATAGGCTATACGCTCGCTGACCTCTGGGTCAAAGGCGTCCGTATGGGAGGCGTTAGAACCAGTTATACGGTTGTAATCATCTACCATTACCTTGTGTATTTGGTAGTGACCATAAGCAGCCCCGTTGTCGCCCACTACATCGTGAGGACTGTCGGGGTAGACTTCCCACTCAGGGATGAGCTTAACGAAGTCTTCTAGTGTTATTGAGGTAGATGCTGGGCAACAACCCGCAAGAAACAACAACAGAGCTGTTACTTTATAAACCACTAACGAACCTGTGAGGAGCCGAAGTAGAAGCCTACGATAGCAAGCATTGCTTGACGGACTTCTGGTAACAGAACGAAACCGTTTAGGGATTCCCAGCTACCAGCTCCGAGACCGATGAGTGCAAAGATACCACCGAGTCCTTCTTTCTCAACAGTTATGGGAGTACCTACGATAGAAAGCAGGAATGGAGCTACGATAACAGCAAACAGTATAAAGAAGACGAACACACGTCTAATCCATACGCCACCACGAGCTTCTGCTTTATCTGCTGACTCGTCTGCTGTGATTTGCTTTTGAAGGAGCATCTCAAAGTTTCGAGTCTGAGCTTCTCCTTGTGCGGCAATCAGTTTCATTACAAAGCCTGACACACCGCCGCCGAGCATTGCTATAAGTTCAATAGGCATGATATTAGGTGGTTAAAGGACGTTGGAGACCGCTAAGCGTTTCTCGACATTTGCACGGAACGCTGGGTCAGATGAATAACGAGGGTCACGCATAGCTTCAGTTACCTGAGCCGCCGACCCGTATGGTTTAACAGAGGAGCCACTTGTGCCACCCTGTGCGAGTTCTGGAGGATTACCTCCCGCAGAAATGAATTGAGCATAGAGACCTTTGACAGCCATCTTAGCTTGGTCAACCGAACCGTGCTCAACAATAGAGTTGAAACCATCTAGGTCGTTTTCGCTAAGGTTATCAGAAGCCCACTCAGCCATAGCGTTGTAGTTAGCATTGCCTCCTACTTCGTTCTGCACTTCCAGAGCCTCAGAGGTCGCAATAGACTCCTGACCACGGATGTAGGCTTCCACCATATCACGGGAGATGCCTGCCTTCTCAAGCTCAATAAAGGACTTGTCAGACAGCTCACCCTTCTCGGAGAACTCTTGGGAAGCACCAGAGATAACCTCTACTGTCTTAGAGCTAGGAGCTTCTTCTGTCTTGTCTGCCTTCTTGTCTTCCTTGCTTGATTGTTTCTTCTGAAGCTCATTGTAAGCCTTAGCTAGGTCTTCAGGAGAGTTAAACTTCTCATCGAGCCACTCAGGACGTTCCTCGGTTACTTCCTCTTGGGGTTCCTCCGCAGGGGTTTCGTCGGTGTTACTTTCGATGGTTTGATTACGTTGTTGTGCAGCTTCTTCTTGCATAGCTGCCTGCTTTTCGAGCGAGATGTTTTCTTCCTCGCTGGTTTCATTTACTTGAGTTGAATTATAGTTAGCCATTATACCTCGCTTGGTTGTTGCTGTTGAGCGGCGGAGGCTTGGTCAGACATCGCTTTGATGCCTGCGGGTCCAAGCTTCTCCACCATTTGTTGTTGTTGGGCTTGTTGCATTTCTGCGCCCATTTCCTCAGCCGATTTAACCAGCCCTTCAGTCTTAATACCGAGAGCGATTGCACGACGTTTGAAATATTCTGATACCTGTACGTGGCCTGCTACAGCTTCGGGACCAACAACCTGAGCGGCTCCAGCAAGGAACAGGTCAAGTTTCTGTAGGTCGTTACCACGTCCGAGAGCCTCAACACCTGTAATGATGACTGGCTTAACGACGTCCTTGGGTAACTTAGGAAGCTTGTCCTTCTTGTTCATCACTTCCATCAGACGGTTGACCAGAGGTAACTGGAGTTCCATCGAAAGGAGGGAGTAGAGACCACCAAGGGCTGTCTCAAGTTCCTGTCCAAGCATACGGATTTCCTCAGCGGTAACACGCTCAGCTTGGCGAACAACACCACTGGTAAGCAGGAAGGAATGACCTAGGCGTTCCTCAATCTTAGCAACACTCTCCTGTACCACACGGAAGTCATTAAACTTCTCTAGCTGAAGCACAGAGATGTCCTGAGCATTGCCTTGAGCGATAGCACCATTAGGTGATTCAGCAAGTGTCTTTGCGCGGGTTGTGCCGTTGGGATTTACGAGGAAGAGTACCTTAGCGGCGGCTGCTGAGCCTTCAACAAGAGCTCTTTGGAGGCTCTCAAGGGATTGCAGGTCACCGAGGTATTCTTCTACGTAGCCTCGCCCGTAGTCCTCACCGTCGATGCGGGAGAAGCGGAGTGGAATAAAGGGGTTCTTGTCTAGAGCGTAGAAGCCCTCAGACTTAGGGATGACGTTGCCGTTGATTTCCTGCCAGACCTTCCAGCCTTGAGGCTTACGGCAGACAGCGGTGTAGAGGTTTACTTCGTCGTCGGCTCCTCCTTCGTTAGCACCAGCTACTTCTTTCATTTCCTCAGAGAGGCTCATGTAGCTCAGGGTTTCCTTGGTGCAGATGTAAAGAGCATTGCCCATTGGGTCACGCTCAACGCAGAAGCGGTCAAGGTGGAACACACGAACACCCCCGTCTTCGGGGACATACAGCAAAGCGTTACCTGTGATTACTAGGTGCTTTACGGCTTCGTGAATGGCTGTGCGATACGAGCCACGGCTGACCTCCTCCATAAAGGTTTCCTCTACTTGTTGTAGGGAGGTCTCAATCTCGGTGATGAGCTCTTCGGGTGCTCCTTCTGAGCGTAGCCCGTGCTCATCTACCTGTAGGCGAAAGAAGGGGGCATTGGGTGGTAGGAGTGCTAACAGTAATTTAGATGCGAGGTTATTTACTCCGCGAGCCCCAATGCCCTGAAAAGGTGTCTCCAGACGGCTGTGGGCTCCAAAGCCCTCGTCTGGCATAACGTATGGTATAGTGAGTTTAGAAGCCGAACGTGCGCGGTCTAAGTATTGATACCGCTTCCCCTCAAGGGAGGTGTATAAGGCTTCTGCTGTTTTACTCATAAAATGTTTAGTTAAGTGTTATCTTCGATGGTGGCGGGAACAGCATAACTGTCAACGACGGTTGTGGCTTCGCTGTCATCCAAGTCATACTCAGAAACATCCAATGCCCACTCACCGTCAGCAGTAGGGACTGGCTTAGTCAACCAGCGTGTGCCTTTGCCTTCAGTCCAGTAGGCGAAGCCGTTGTCCTTGCCCTCTTCGTCTGCACGGTCACAGGCGTCTTGTTCTGTTGAGTATAGTAAGTAGCTCATTATGCGTAGATGTCGTATTGATTGTTAATGTTGGTTTCGATGGCAACACGGTTGGCTGACTGGTCGGAGGGGTAGATGATTATTTCTGCGTGAGAACCAGCAAAAAAGGTCGAACTTAGTAAGTCATCTCTGGCTCCTATTGTTGTCGTTGCGTTATTACCAGAACCAAGACTAGTTGACCCGTTAGACTGCAAAGAGCCATCTATAAATGCGTCAGTGTCTGTGCTAGACGTAATCGCACTTATTAAATTTACACCATTAATATCGCCGTGTTTGAATGCGGTTGTTCCTGACTGAAATGCTGTATTCCTTGAATCAAGTTTTCCTATATCAATAGACCCGCCCCTTGTAAGTTGGAATGAATCACTGCCATCACAGAGGTGAATCATTCGCATATAGTTGCCAGTGTTTACAGTGTTACTTGTAGTGGCAACATTGAATACAGAGATGTCAGAGGAATAAAGCGAAGAGCAGGTTAGCCTGTCATCAACCCCATCAAACTCAATACCATCACTAACAAGCACACCAGCATCAACAATCTTAGGCTGACTTCCAGACACCTGCTGAACAGCATCATTGCCGTTTCCTGACTGGTCATACCAAGTCTCCACAAAGCCGTCCACTTGGTCATACCCTGTGTCTACTCCAGATGGGAGGTCGATGTCGTAGTGGTCGCCGATGTTAGCTTCTATGGCTGTTCGGTTGTCCGATTGGTCGGAGGTGTAGATGATGATTTCTTGGATAGTTCCGTCAAAATGTTCAGAAGTTTGTTCAGAACCTCCGAGTCTATCAATTTTATTATTAAGAGACGTGTCAGCGATTGGATTGCTAGAGGAGGCAACTCCGTCTTGAAATGCAGTTATATTAGAATTATCCGAGGTAACTGATATTACTTTTTCAAGGGTATTACTGGTAAAGGCAAACAAGCCATCAGAATTGCCAGAACCAGCCGATTTATCCAATAACCCATTAGCAAAGAAGCCAAAACCTTTTCCAGATGTATTGTCGGCTAAAAATTGAGGGTAGTCGCTAGGACCACCGCTAGACGTAGTGCTTGTTCTTGCAACAGCAAATAAAGAGTGAGATGAAGCAGTAATTATTTCACTTGGAAGATTTAATCTATCCACATCAAAGTCCAACCCACCAGAAACCAGACTACCACCATCAACAATCTTAGGCTGACTTGCGTCTGTCCCTTGAGTTGCGTGGTTGGCGTTGCCTGATTGGTCATACCATTTGGCGACGAAGCCAGACTGACCAATGACCTTAATTGAGTTAACCGTAATGGTTGCACCACTTGTTGCTTGAATACCTGTAAACGCAAAATACCCAGCAGAACCTGTTAAAGTAAAAGTGTAATCAGCAGTTCCATTGCTTAATGTTTTCTGTGCTACGTTTGTATTAGTCCCAGAGGTGCGTAACCTTGCCAAAAAAGACCCATCAAAGCCACTCAAGGTTATGTTGGCAACTACTTGGTCGCCAGAAGATGCAATAATATGATTGGGCTTAGAGGACTGTCGAACAAAAGAAGTCCCAGATGTAGTAGTAATTGAAAAAGTGCTTGTAGTTGATGTGCTTGATTGAGAAGAAATTACTCCATCACCCGCCGACACATCCCAAGTTGGCTGCACATTCCACCCTACCTGCTCCTCAGTAACCCAATCCTCAAGCGTCCCATCAGCAACATCAGACGCAGTAAAGGAATCCTCTTCGCCGTCACTAGAACGTCTTACTTCCACTACGCTACCCGTGAAGCTAGAGCTAAGGTTACGAAGGCTGTAGGCAGCGGCGGCTTCTACTAGGTCACCTGTGCGTCCATCCGCTTCTAATTCTTGTATATCCAGAGGGAGAACGGTCTGAGCATTGACCCATGTCTCAATGTCTTTTAATTCTTTGGCTCGGAAGTCTTTCTCGTGGTTATCGCTAGCACGTCTTACACGGACTACCTTGTTGTTCCCTGCTTTATCGTTAAGGTCACGAAGGCTATATGCGGCAGAAGCCCCGCCTACTACTTTGCTAAGTAGCGGACGAGACTCCCCTTTACGGTCTGAGGTAACTACCTGTGCCGTGCGGTCTACTGTGATGTCGTCGGACACGCCTCCTGTCACTCTGGACATAGTGCGTATCCCTGCGAAACGACTGCGGTCTGGGATGGTAATTGTTTTGGTGCTTCCATCACCATTAGTAACCGTAATCGTTTTGTCAGGCATAAGTATTAGTAGCTGATATTAGCCCCCGAACCAGATGAACCAGTGTTCACTGTCGAGCGACGTACTGTTAATGCAGACGTTCCACGTTTCTTGGAACTCTGGCGTGATTTAAGAGCCTTGTTTTCTACCTTCTTCGCCGTCTTCGTGGGAGGAGGAGGCGGAGCGGGTGGCGGAACGGGGTCTGGGATTTTAGGGGATGACATGCACATAATTAACTCTTGGTTAGGACGTTTTCGTTCTGGATTTTGTATTGATTTTTAAGGTAGCGAATAACTGACCTTTGGCCGTAATAGAACATCAAAGAGTTCTGTTCAGCCGAAGTATCAAAGTCATCCCTTAACGGGAATACTTCCTCTAACTTATTGATAATAGAGGACGAAATCTGAGGTAAATCGTTTTCGACCTTCATATTAGTCCCTCTCCTTCCGTCTTTCTAGCATTCCAAGAGCGATGGATGAGTATCCAATCAGGTCCTTGAAGATGTCGGCTACTGTATCCCCCTTAGTGTCCAACGAGAGACCAGCATTACAGAAGGACTTGAGCCTCTGCATCTTATCTCCCATACGAACCGAGAGCCCTATGAGGGGGTCTACACCAAACTCATTAGCCTCGTCGAAGTTAGCGAAGGGATTAGGAGTGTCAGCACCACCAGTATAATCGTTATTCTTCTTACGAGTAAGCGAGGAAATGTCATTGAAGGTATCCGCTTGGAAGGCGAACCACCACTCCTTGTCGTGATGACGGGCAGTCGCTAGGTCTTCCTTGGATTGATACATGATTGTAATACCTAACCATTCAGCCACAGCGTGCTCAGCCTTAGCTCCCTTACTGTATTGCCAGCCATTCAGCATATACATGTGGGTAGCACGGGCTATGATTGCATTAAGGTCAGCCTGAGCGCACTCACGGTCAACGAGTTCACACAACGGGATGCCAATAGCTTCAGCCAAGTTGCGGCTTAACTGAGCGGGGTTAATGACTTCGTACCCTTGCTCCTTTAACTGGTGTGCCTTCTCGTCAAAGGCGTCAAAGTTTAAGTCCTTGAGACCTGTCATAGGTCCCGCGATGTAGACGACTCGGTCGCCTAAGTTTATTTCTGGTTGTTCTGTTTTGTGGGTGTCCATAATGTTACTTTTTGGTTTGTGTAGTCTTTGTTTCGTAGGATGTAGGCGAGGCGTGCATTGAGCAACGCATCGTCTTCGGTTTGGTCTTTGCTTTCGTATATTTTTACAACGCCTTCCCAGTCCCAGCCGTGCTTATCAAGAAGCTTAACGGCGGTCTTGGGTCCCACCCCTTTGAGACCTGCGTATCCATCTACTGCATCCCCCATGAGGGTTTGTGTCAAATGGTTTCGGTCAGCCTCTTCTTCGGTCAACGTCCGTAGTTCATCACGCAGGAAGTTGTACCAAGTAATAGGGAGTGTGGCGAAGTCCTTGTCCCCAGAGACAGCAATGGTATTCTCTGGGTCTTTGGTGCAGAGGATGCCGATTAAGTCATCAGCTTCAATGCCTTCTTCTAAAAGCGAAGGGTGACGTTCACGTGTCTGCTCAATAATCCCAGAGAGGGCTAAAGGCTTACGCTTACCACCACGGTTAGCTTTGTATGCTGGGAACAAATCATATCGGAAGTTACGCCTCGGACTGAATACAAGCTGGTAGACGTTCGTCTCAAACTTTATGCACAGGGACGTGATGAAGTCATCGAAGTAAGCTAACGCCGCATTCACGTCTGTGTGAAGTGTCCAGACATTGTCATCCCATTTAGTTTCTACCTCATTGCTGAAGGCAGAACGGTAGGCGAGCATATCGCCATCTATGTATAATGTTTTCATGTTAATGTGTTTCTGACCAGTTTTTGCCTACGCTGAACTCACCGTCCAACGGGCAGTTGAAGCCAAGGACTTTGCCAGCCTTAGCGAGAGCATTTACAAAGCAACGACCGAGAGCATCTGCGTGCTCAGGAGCGCAACTGAATTGAACCTCATCGTGGATATTTCCGTGGAGTTCATAGGGATGCCTAGCGGAGTCCACAAACTCAACGAGAGCTTGCTTCATCACTACAGCACCAGCGGATTGCAGGAGAAGGTTCACAGCCGAGTGAGGACTACGACAAGGTAAAGGACGTCCGTCAATACCTCGTAACATGCCTTTCATTTCCAAAGCATTTGATACTGCTTCTGTAAGGCGGCGATAGGCGGGAACCTTTTTAACGAATGAAGCTTTAAGACGTTTACCTTCCTTAGCACCGCCATTTGATATGGAACCCAGACGAGCATCACCTCCGCCGTAAATGAGGCAATATATCGCCGTTTTCGCTTGGTCACGCGTCTCCAAACCCATTGCTATGCGATTTGCCGTGTGGATATCTCCAGTGAGAATCTCCTTGGTGTAAGCACCGTCGTCCCAGTTGTGGAGGTAGTGAGCAAGACAGCGCAACTCTAGGCCACTAGCATCAGCACCTACAAGCACCTTGCCCTCTGGGGCAGTGAAGCAAGAGCGACACTCGCCACCATAAGGCGCACGAGTAGACGGAACTTGAGCCACGTTCGGATTTCGGTGTGTGCATCGGCCTGAAACCGCACCGTTGGTATTCACAGAACCGTGGATACGTCCGTTGCGCTCTAGCTTTAGCCACGCTTGCTTACCCTCAGCCACTTGACCGAGACGCTTGGATACCAGCAGATACTCAAGAAGCTTAAGGGCTGATGGCGTGCCAATACTCTTTAGCACAGGCTCATCAATCTTAGGACGCTTACCCTCAAAGGCCGCTGGCTTCCATCCTTGTGCCATCAGGCGTTCACAGATTTGGTCACGACTGTTTGGGTTGAATGGGATTTCCTTGATACGGTGTGGTCCCTTAGTGATTTCCTTGGGTTTCCAGCCAGCCGCAACGAGTTCCTTCTTGGTCTTGGCTTGGTCTCCGTTGGGAGCTATCCACCAGTGGCTTTTCATTAACTCAACCGTAGGACCGAAGACTTCTGCCATCTCCTCACCAAGTTCTGCACGACGAACCATAAGGTCAGACGTAAGCTTCTCAGCTACCTCTAGGTCAAACGGGAAGCCATTGCTTTCCTGCTGTTTGATGATAGTCGCGAACCGATGCTCAAGGTTAAGCATCCGTAAGTCAGGTTTCTTACCTATAAGGTGGTCATAGATACGCTGAGTAACGATGGTATCCTGTTTGCAGTATTCTGCCATAGCAGGCGTGAAGGTTGACCAGTCCTCGGTCTCACCGTGGGTGTCTTTCAGAACACCGATACGATGTCCCCAAGCTTTAAGGCTGTGGGAACCAATCAGTGTTTTCTCAAAGCCCTCACGTAAGAGGTCTTGGGCGCGAACGTCTGGGCAGATACAGCGAGCCATAACAGCAGTGTCCCATACACAGGGATGCTGAAAGCCATACATCTTACGCAGGGCAGGGTAGTCAAAGCCAATGGAGTTATGCCCCACAATGGCGTCGAACGAAGCGAGAGCTTTGAGTCCGTCCAGAAGAGTATCTCCAGAGTAAACCTTAGATACGCCTTCGCTGTAGATTGCCAGACAGTGCACGGTCGTAAGGTCGGACAGGTTAGTCCAATCCTCAATTGCGTTCGTTTCAATATCGAAGAATGCTAGTTTATTCATTTGGTGTGCTTGGTATGAGTGTGGTTAGTGGGAGCAGGATGCCCCGTGATGTATTGTTGTCTCCCCCTCGGACATCACGCTTGGTTTTCTTGAAGGGCTCGATGAGTTCTTTAAGCTCTACAAGTGGGATGAAGATGATAAGGGATTCAACAACGAAGCAGTAATAATCCGCTTCGGAACGGTCTACGCCAGAGACTTTACCTCTGGACATATACTCAACAAAGACATTGCCCGTCTTCTTGGCAAGCATATCTTTTTTAATCTCTATCTTTTTTTCAGAGAGCAATGCGCCAATTTCCTTTTCAGCTACTTGTCCTAGTTCTAAGTCGTGTCGAAAGTTTGAGCAGTATTTCATATATTAAAAGGGGTTCTCGGTATAATGTTCTTCGGACATTGAGCCCGTTTCGGGGTTGTAGTTAAGAGCACAAGCAATGCCTGTTTCTCCAGAGAATCTGTTCTTCAGCACACGCATGACAGTCTTGTTGCGGTCTTCGGTGTCCTGCTGATTACGCTCCAAACCAATGACCATATCAGAGAGCTGGGCGATACCAGCAGAGCCACGGAGTTGAGCTAGGGAAGTAGATGCACCCTCTTCGTGTCCTTTGCCTTCTGGACGCTTCAGGTGGCTCACAAGGATAAGCCCAAGCTTAGTCTCCTCTACGAGTGCACGTAGCTTGGTCATAGTGTTGTCAATCATACGACGCTCGTCGCCATCCCCCATACCAGACACCACGATACTAAGGTGGTCGAGAACGAGGTAGTCCACGTCTAAGACCTTAGTCATATAGCGGATATGGCTGATGAGGTTGTCACTATCCAGCGAGCCCCAGTGGTCGTAGAGAAAGCAACGTCCAGACCCTACCGTAGCTTTAAATGCTTCGTTGTAGGAATCGGTCGGAGCAAAGTTAGGGTCAAGGTGTAGGAGTTCACCCATCTCCAAACCAATGATGGAGTTCGCCGTCCTCTCAAGGGATTCCTCAAGGGCAACGTAGCCGACATTGTGGTCAGAGTGCTTCAAGATGTCGTGGGCAATAACCTTACATACGTGACTCTTTCCGATACCAGAGCCAGCACAGAACGTAACAATCTCTCCCTTACGGATACCGTGGGTAAGACGGTTGAGTCCTGCAAAGGGGTAGTCAATTGCTGTGAAGTTCTTAGGTGTGGTGAGGCGTTCATACAACTCACTACCGTCAATGATGTCGTCAGGCTTCCAAGGCTTAGCGTCCCACATAGCACTAACAATCTCAGACCCACGCTTAGCCATCAGCATTTCGTTTGGGTCTTTCATAGGAAGGCGAGCAATCTTAGTCTTACCTGCTGGCAGTAGGTGGCATACTTCTTCAGCCGCCTTGCGTCCTTGCTCGTCCTCATCGAACATAAGGACAACCTCATTGAAGGAGTCCAGCCACTCAAATTGGTTCTTAAAGACTGTCTTAGCTGATTGTGCTCCAGTAGGGAGAGAAACCGTAGGCCATTTACCCTCACCGTTTACCATCGCCACAGAAAGGCAGTCTACTTCGCCTTCCGTGATAACTACCTTGCGACCGCCATTAGGCCACAGATGTTGTCCGAAGAACGTCGAGGGCTTACCCTTGCAGGAGAACCGCTTGTCTTGGAAGCGGAGTTTCTGGGCGATAAGTTCACCCTCTAGGTTGCGGTAGTTAGCAACGTGACAAGGCTCCCCATTAACGGAAGCAATGTGGTAACCATACTTTTTACAGATGGCGTTGGTTAATCCTCGTGCAGGGATGTCTGAAACCTGTCCAGAGATAAACCCCAGCGGGATACGGGAAGAGGGAGGAGCTACACTTGAGCCACCTCCCTTAGGGTTAAAGATACCACAGGAGTAGCACTTGGTGCTTCCGTCGGTGTTGATTGTAAGTGCGTCTGTGCTGTTGCAGTCTGGGCAAGGTTGGTGTGTTTGTGCGGGTGTTAAGTTATCCATTCTTTTGGTATTGTTTTGTGAGCCCACTGGAAGCCGTGCTTGTCGCACCAGTCCCCGTATGTGGTCTTGCTCTGCTTGTTTAGTGTATTGTGTGCGTTCTGAAAGCAAAATCTTATATCCATCTCTGGGTTGCATTCTCGCACCCGTAAATGTTTGGTGCGGTCGGCGGGTAGCCAGTAACCCTTGGCTTCGATAATCACTCCGTTCGGGAGTATGAAGTCAGGGGTGTAGACACACTCTCGTGTGTACTTTAGCTTTAACGTCTCGTAGTCGAAGGGAGCCCCCACCCCTTTCAGGGTGAGAGCAAGTGTTTCTTCGAAACGGGAACGATACTTAGAAGTTGATGCCCGCGACTGGCGCGGTTTCTTCTTCTTGGAACGCTGTATCCAAGGATTCGCCATCGTTAATGTAGCCGTTTTCTTCTTCCGTGAAGCCGAAGGAAGAGCTACTACCGTTGTTATATTCGATTAAGTCGAGGAGCTGGACAGCCTTCAGTCGCAGGGTATAACCAAATCCCTGCAAGTCGGTGTACCAAGTGTAAACCTCGACGCTTAGTTTTAGTGTAGAGCCACTGCCAATAGCAGGGGACGTGGGGAGCTTCGCACCTTTCGAGTCAAAGACTGGAATGGTGAAGGTAAGCAAACCTTTCTTGGTCTGCCGTTGAGCCACTTGTTTTGCATAGATTTCAAAGTCACCGTCAGGGGTGATACGAATAGGGCTCGTGGCGGCCTTCTTCAGTTTCTTACCCTTTACTTTGCATTCTACGTCATACTCTCGCTCAACAGTGTCGGTCACTTGTTTTGTGAACGCATTGAATGATGCTTCATCTACGTGCAATTTGCAGGAGTAGACGCCATCTTCGTTGAACTTTGTATCAGGTGTGTCGATACGTGGGTACACTGCTGTACCTTTAGGTGTTGTCAGTATTTTACTCATTATTATCTCTTTGGTTTTTGGTTGTTATTGATTCTCAGTTACGAGAAGAAATATGGACTACGCAAAACCTCACTAAGGTCTGCTGTGCCGTATTCAGGTGTGTCTGGAAATTCTATGTGCGGGTATCGCTCCTTTAAATCGTTACGAAGAGCTTCAAGCTGGTCAACCTTAAAAACAGAATAATATTGTTCTCTGAGAATACGGCTGAGCTTGTCGCAGTTAGATGCGTGGGTTCCGTAGCTGTCGTGAATCATTGCAAAGTCGTAGATACCCTGCCTGTTGCACTCTACTACCGTCTTGGTGAGGCACGCCGCATCTAGGCTGTGGACATAGTTAGGGCTGATACCCTGCTTCTGTCGTCGAGGAGATATATCCTCAGAGTCTTTATACCACTTGATGTAAGTCCCTGAGCCGTTGATATTGGTGCGAACATTCTGCGCTGTGGTCTTCTTGTAAGATTGGAGAACAGGGAAGCCTGAAGGAGAAGTCCAACTTACAGGCTCCCCGTGTTCTGCTAGTGCTTTCGCACAGGACTGTAACCAATTCATGCAGTCCTTGGGCTTTTCGAGGACTTCATTGATTGAAGCCCACGTCAGCTTACTGAGGTAACCAGTGACTTTGTAGCGTTCATCTTCTGTGAACGGGTTGGCGCATCTGGTTTTACGCATTGTGTCTTGATACCATTCATCAACGTAATCCCGACAACTGTAGAACGTGCCGCCATAAGGCCACACCATTGTCGGACGCTTAGCAAGCTTACGGTCGATACCGAACTGTATCCATCTTTCTGCGTAGGGGTGATTGTTTGCTTTGTCTGTCTCTAGCTTCTCAAGAACGAGGTCAGAGACAATTCTATAAATATCTTGGGGTTCTGTTTCTGCCAGCACATTGGTAGCTTTTGCCCCATATTCGTCCCTCATCAGCATAGAGAGAATCTGAAGACCGTTGTTTGTGCCATCCAAGTTGACGGGAAGGTGGCTGATTAGCTTGCCTGTCTTTTTATACTGCCCCCACTCATTGCACCAAGCAAGGAACTGGAAGGGCTCGTCAGCGTCCATCCACTGTAGATTGGTAGTAGGACTCTCGTGAATGGCTATAGCCTGCTCAGCGAAGTCCTCAGCCCATTGGACACGGTTCTTGAGGGTAAGCTTGTCGTTGCCGTAGGTGTTAGCACCTTGAATGGCTAACCAGCCAGCATCTACTGCGTTTCTTATCTTCTCACCACGGTGAAACTGGAGAAGACCTCGGCTGATGTCTGGACCTTGGATAGAGAGGAAGGCAGGAATGTTATATAGGCGTCCACGGAAGTCCACCTGTGACGGATAAAAGAAACGTTTACCCGACAACTTCTTAGCTACATAGAGTATCTTGCTAACAAGCAGACGGCGGCTGGTATTAGATAACCTGTTGTTATAAACCTTTGCCGCCATCCGCCGCCAGAGAGTGTTGGATGCTTCGTTTTCTTTAAAGTCAACGGGGACAGGTGGGAGGTCTTCCTGTTCACGAGAAGGAAGCCCGTCCACGATGACATTGTGCTCCCAACACCACTCCATCACCTTGAGGACTACGGGGTTAATAGTCCACGGGGTTTGCTGTATGAGGTTAGTTGCCTCCATTGGTTCAGGGATAGAACCCTCGATAGACCGAAGGTAATCCATGTTATTCGTCTTAATGAATGGTACTTTAGGTAGGTAAGTATGTTCGCGGTCATACCCTCCGTCCCAGATGTTAGTCCAGCAAGCAGGAAGTTCGACGGTGGGCAACCAGAACGGCTCAATAAATTCTCTGTTCTCATTAAACTCCTCAATCCATTGTAGGGTGTCAGTAGTTGCGTTGACGTAGCGAGTGGGACGCTTACGCCTCTTCTCAAGAATGTAGGTGTATTCAATTAAATTAGTGGATACTCTAACAAGCTCCGTCATCTGGAGTCCTAGATTGAGCTTATCGCGGTGAGCCCACGGCTCCCAAGCGTTCATCAAACCCTTCGCGGTCTCGTGTTTCATAGAGGAACGGACGTGGCGCACCTTGGCGGCTGTTCCTTTACGACGGATGGCTCCAAGGATGATACCTTTACCCTTGGCTTCGTTGTTAGCTACAAGAAACTGACAACGCAGTTCATCCTCTACACGAGCTCCAAGGAACACAGCGATTGATGATAGTGATTTCTTCTGCGTGATGCAGTCCAATAGAACCTTGATACTGATGTAGCTTAGAACCTTTGGGTCAAGGTCTTGCGAATCGAGTTGAAATCTGGCTTTGTTATCGACCTTGGCTAAACCCTTCTGCCAGTCGGTGATTGCTTGGTTGAGCGCAGGGAGTCCTGCACGCATCAAGCGTTGTCCGTATGGCGTCTGTAGCTCTGCTTCACGGGACTTTGCTGACTCAACCTTGGCACGGTATCTACCTGCCCCAAGTGTGGTCATGTCTTCGTTAAGTTCGCTTTGGTTAAGTGTGGTCATATAAAAAATTTGTCAGTGATTTGTCAGTGAAGCAAGAAAAAGTTTATGAGTAAATCGCATAAGTATTTGTTTATAAATCCTTATATTTCAACGGGGTTACACGAATAGGTGACAATAATCGCATAGGTGATGAGCGTATAAGTAGCCTAACTTTTTCTATGTAACTGTCAACGCCTTGATTATACTCAGTATTTTTGAAATGTTGTCACCTCGCACTTGCCTCTTTTTTAGAGGATTTGACAATCTTTGTCAGCGATTTGTCACCCGTTACGTGCATAGTGTGTGTGTTATTGGTCGGGAGAATAGTCATCGGCAGGAGTTAGCTTCGCCTTTAGCTCGGCTATGTCCTCCTCCATCTTTTTAATGAGAAGCTCCTGTGCTTCACAAGCTTTAGTCATAGCGTTGAGACCGCTTGTGAGCAGTTGGACTTCCGTAGGTTGGAATAGTGTTGGTGCGGATTTCATAGGATTAAACGTAGATTTAAGGACTACGTGTTAAGTTTGATGGGATTAAGTTGAACTATGTGTTAAGTTTGGTTGGTTATATTATTTTATTGAAGTCATTTTCGATACCCCGCACAAGGTCTTCCCTTAAGAACTCAGCAATCACTTTAGCTTTGAAGGCTTCCGAAAAATGACCATCGGCACCCCACTTGTCGGCTTGTTCCTCGGATTGCTCCGCCCAGTCGTTAATGTATTGAATTAGTTTTTCTGTATTTATGTTTTTCATGGTTTGTGTGTTATTGGTTACGTTGGTGGTGTGTCCTCAGATGTAATTAAATGAGGACACGTTGATTGTTAGTGTATGTGAGACTGCTCAAGCGCATTGCGTGCGTCAAGCATATTAGTGGGAGTGAGCTTGGCATAACGCATAGTCATCTCGATATTCTTATGCCCCATCCACTCCTTTACAACAAACAAGTCTTGTCCGCGTTGAACGAGGCGTGAAGCACAGGTATGTCGTGTGATGTAGAACACAAACTCTTTGTCTACGGTTTCACCAAGAGCCTCCCGAACAAACTTCCAGTGATTGTAGATGCTAGACTCAGTGAACCTAGCAAAGGGAAGTTTTTCATCTGACAATGCAAGGTAAGCGTTGTAAGCACGCTTGGTGAGCCACAGTGTCCGTGGGTAGCTGTTCTTTGTCTTACGCAGGTCAACTAGCCAACCATTGGTGGGGTCTTCACGTATAGCCAAGCTAGGCACAAAGCGAGACTCAATCGGTCTCATGCCTGTATCTAGTTGCCACTCAAAGAACCTAGCAAAGTCGTCTTTACCTGCCGCTTCTAGCACGTCAATAATCTCATACTCTTCCTCTTCAGTGAGGAAGCGCATACGGGCGTTGCTGACCCGCTTCTGTTCAATCTTAGGCTTACTAGCAATGAACCCACGGTCTACCCCGAAGGTTAGCACCTTGGACAAACACGAAAGGTGTCTGTTGATAGTAGCGTTGGCTAAACCTTTCTTATCCATAGCGTCCACGTAGGTATCCACCGCCGCAACATCTAACTGAGAGACATCGTAGTTATGTCCATAGTGGTTAATAAGCTTATTGAGAGAGCTCCGTTGCTTATTTTCGTAGGGAGTACCTTCCCAATACCGTGTGTTTGTTTTCTCGGCTAGCTCTCCGAGTGTTATTGAGTCACCAGTGCCTTCCAAGAGCTCCGTGTAGGGTATCCCTAGGCGTATCCTCTTCTTTAGCTCTGACTCCCAAGCTGCCGCTTCTTCATAGGTTGGCCATTGGCGGCGGTATCTTACACCTTTGACCATGAAGTCTGCCATGAACTTGTTTTCGTTTTTACCGCTCTTTCTAATACTCATTATTTAGTCTTTCCGTGTGTGTATGTTACATTTAGTTTAAGGCCATTTAATCCTTTTTGTGAATCCTCCCTTTAGATATTCAAAGATTCGAATCTGTGAATAAGTGAATAAGTGGGTAACTGGTATTTATTCAATATATTTCAAGAGTGACAATACGTTATAGTATATCAAAGCATCCAACTACTTGGGAGGAAACGTGTGGCGGTTTCTTTACTCCGCGCTTAGCCCAGAAAGCCTTCCAGCCCTCATCGACAATGCGAAAGGTCTCCTCGCGGTATGCCCTGTCAAGGGCGGCTTCGGTTTCCTCGCGGTTAGTAACGCGCTTGGCGTTGTATAGATTGCGGTAAGCTTTAGGGCGTGCGTGTAGTGGTGTCATAATAATATTTGATTGAAGTGAAACGTCAGTGAGACAGAAGAACAAGTAGGGCGCAAGAAAAAAGTTAAAGTTTTTTGGTGGGCAAGGGGTGGCGGGTTGGGTTGATGATAGTAGTGGCGGTGTTGTTTTTGTTTTTGGTGGGCAAGGGGTGGCGGGTTGGGAGCAGCGCAGTGTGGCACAAAAAAGCCCCTAGCTGTTAGGCTAGAGGCTGAGGGTGTTTTAGTTTACTGCTATAGCTATGATGGTGAGCCATCCGAGTAGACAGCACCAAGCTAAGAGTAAATTTAATTTAATATGTGTGTATGGTTTGTTTCATGTTATTGTAGTATGTTGAGTTAGCAAAGTATAGCCAACAGGTCTTGATTGACCCATCTGCCATAACAATGTCTGTTTCTTTTCGTTCGTAGTTGGTCGGGTGACCTTCTAGGAAATCAACGTCTTCGCGGCTGAAGCTTGAGACAACGTCATAAACTTCAACGGTGATTTGTTTTTTGTCGTGACCTACGTGCTCGAACACGAAGGGGATTGACGAGGATTGCATCGCATACGGATTTGCGGTTTTACCTGTGCCACGAAAGAGGGATTTACCCAAGGTGACGTGGTTGCTGCGTCCAGCTTTAAGCGTGCCATAGACAGCTACTAGGTGGTTATTGTTCCAGTCAGAGAGATAAGCTGGCATCGGTGTAGGTGTGTTGAAGCTAGTGCCTCGATTTGCAACACCGTCGTCCCATACATCGTCGTCGTAGTCGCATAAGCCATAAGCATCATATGAGCTGTTGGCTTTGTATGTGTGATAGTTAGGCGAGTAACCATAGCCTATATTCTTTGTATAGGATTTATGGAAACAGTTGGCTTTACTGTAGTAGATACCGTCGCGTTCGTGCCAGTCTCCAAAGCGTTGGACGTGGTTGTCGGCACATATAGCAAAGCGGGTTTCCGTCATGCTAAGGACGTCTGACCAGTGTTCGACTGGGATACGTTCAAGCATTTTGGCAACAACTTTGGTGTCACATAGGTTATCGTCACCGAGGTCGGCAACAGTCCCGTTACTGAACAGTCGAACAACGTCGGTGTCGTCAGGTGAGACGTTTGAGATAACGTATGGGTGACAGCCACGCTTATTGACAGTGCCTCGTGTGGCATATCTGTAGTGAGCAACGAATGGCCTAGCGACTGAGATAAGCTCTCGTGCTGTCTGATAGTCCATTGTGCGAACACATTCGTTAGTGTCGGTATAAACGATACCAAAGCCATCTGGATTGATACGTTCTGCGTTGTCGAGGATGAACTCGTCGATGACTGAGTCCGCGGTTGGTTTGTGTATTATTAAGCACATAGTATTGTGTGTGTATTGTGTGTGTGTGGTGGATTAGATGTAAGCTTCGATATACTCCATAAGCTCACGAGGTGTGGTTTCTGTGTCTGGTATTTCGCAGTAAGCTTGAAACGCATAGGCGAGCTTGATGACTTGTGATAGGTCGCCTGCGAATGCGTAGCTTTCGAGTAGCTCGTCTTTGGACTGCTCAATTAGGTAACGCATCCGAAGAGCTGTAGGCTTGGAAACATGCTTTGATATTAGTTCGGCTGTGTCTTTGGCGACGAGTTTTGCTTGGATAGAATAGTCGGCAAGACGCAGTTCGGTAACACCTCTAGTATTGTCTAGTGCCCAATTAGGCACACCCCAATGTATATCGTCATATTTTGCTGTGGTGTATGACCAGTCTTCGTTTGCATAAGCGTGGATACATTGCATCCATTTTTGGCATAGTCGGAAGCGACGTAGGAGTTGGTGGTGATTTTTGACTCGGCTTGGTAAGCGTAACTCGTAAATCGTATGACCATTGTTTAGGTTTTTCTCGCGGATAGCTTGGTATTTAGGACCAGACTTTGCGATATACGGACAAGCTTTTTTGTTGCTTGATGCATATTCGTTGTTGAGACGTTTGCGAAACATTGCATACCAGAGACCTAACCAGTTTTTGATATGCCAGAAGCGTATTCTGTTGGTTTGGTCGCTGATGTTTATGTGACCACCGCATTTTTGCGTTGTTTCTTCGTTGATGTAGTATGACGAGTTAACGTGGTCATTAAACACTTCGGAGTTATTTAGTGAATAGATGTTGGTGATACCTTCGACGCCACATGAGCTGTCGGTTTCCCAACCAACAAATAACGCTTCGGGGCTATGTGGGTCGCCTTCGTCGCGATAACCGTCGATGGAATATTTTTCAATCTCGAAGCCAACGGTGTAGTTTGCTAAGACGTCTTTTGGGTCGTTAATATCGCCTTTAAGGTAGTATGTTCCTGTTGGCGTGCAGTGATAGTCACGAATGGTGTCGTTAGTGGCCATCTCGCGTGTTGTGTAGTAGAGGTCATCACGTTCGCTATAGTAGACGTAATCAACATGGTATGCAGTGTCGGAGTTGTCTTCGGGATATACAGCATCTCCTGTGTATAGATACTCTTCGTGATGGTCAGACCAGACGAGGCTGTCGGTATCATCTTTGTGGAAGTAACGGTATGAACCAAACGGTTTAACTGCGTCGTCTTTTTTGAGAAAACAGGCTTCGTGATAGTTAGCTTGGTAAACGAAGTTCTGCATTACAAATTCACGGTTGCTATACCATTGGTGTGATAGCTGAACCATGTTGTGGTATGAACCATATTTTCCGCTAACGTCGCATTGCATAAAGTCTGATATGTGGACTAGGTGCATTTCATCGTTAGAGTAAGTTGTGACGTTGATAAACTCACATATTCCGTTATTTTCGGTTTTAAAGCCATTATATGCAAATTCATTTAGTGACGGCATATTGGCGGTTTCTAAGCGTTTGTATGGAAGTAAATAAAACCGATTCAAGTCGCTGGAGGAACTACGATATTTTTGATAGAGGCATAGGTTTACCTTGGTCGTTTTACCGCCATAAGAATCTAATAACTTTTCATGGGCAGAAGAATCTCTGTAAGCTTTGATTTCATCAGGAGATAACTCGCGTAGTTTAGCGAACGCATTGTTAGTATGTGTGTATTTAGACATAGTATTATTGTGTGTGTGTGTGTGTTGTTATTTGATGAGCTCGGCAGCGATAGCTACAAGCGTTATTAGTGCTCCGCCTATGATACAGGCGAATACGATTAGGGCTGCATCGAGCTCGCGCTTTGAGGCAACTAGTTTACGGTTTTGGTTTTGGTTTTTCATGTGTGTAAAAGTGCGGTTTTGGTCAGGTCCGCAAACTGGTTGAGGATTTAAGCTTTTCCGAGGAGAGTAGGACGAACAACACCATCTTTGCCTTTGATGTCGGCAACGATGATAGTGTCACCGATGTCGAACTGTGGGTGCGAACGGCTGTTGTGCCAGAGAGTAGGCATAGAGAAGAACTCACCGTCAATTTCGGCGACAGCTTCGACAGCGTAGGCAGTTGGTTCAGAAGCGTTACCGTTGATGGAGATAACGCGAGCGGATTTAGTAGTTAGTTTTTGCATTTTGTATATGTATGTATTGGTTATTATTTATTACGAGAGAAAAGTTAGTGGTTAGTAGTTATTATTGGTCGCAGTATTGAACTGAGTTGTTATAGAAAGTATTAGGCACACGGAAAAGCCAAGGTTTCTCCCAGATTTCTCTTGCTTCGCCGATATTAACTGAGCGAACGCCTACCCATTCGTCGTCTTTGTCTCTGTGAATGATTTGAATACTACCGTCGTTCCAGAACATGAACTCTAAGGAACCCTCTTTTATGTTACGTGTGTGTTGCTTGATAACTACGAGGTCGTTGGTTTCTTCTGTTTGGTCGATGTGACCTGTGCCGTTGCATGTGAAGCACTCACCTCCAGCTACGTGGTTATACATAGGTAGATGTCCGTTACCAGCACATGTATGGCAGATTAGTTGGAGTTCGTTTAGTTCTGTTTGGTTAGTTTGCATAGTATATGTGTGTGTTGGTGGTTTAGAGGAGACCGTTACGCTTGTCTTCTTCGATGAGTTTGATGAAGGAGTCGAGCTCACTGGTGCGTGATGCGTGGCGTGCGTCGAAGTCGGAGAGGAACTTAGCGTGTTTGCGGCGTTCGCTTGTGATTTTGAGGAGAGAAGTAGCAATGAGGAGGACAAGGCTTGCGATGAGTAGTAGTATTGTGATGTTCATAGTATTTATAAGATATAGAATTAAGATTAAGCCCCGCTCCTTGCAGGACTCTGTGTTTTTTTATAAAAGGGGCAGAGCCCCCTAAAAACACATAGTCCGACTGGAGGGACGGTAGTCCCACGCTGCACTAGCCAAGCACCCTGAGCTGCACCCTTAGATGCACCCTGAGATGCACCCTGAGCCTTATTAACTAACTACGAGCGAAGCGAGAAAATTTTTTTGGATATGTGTGGTGTCTCTTTGTGGCTACGAGCGAAGCGAGAAAATTTTTTTGGATATGTGTGGTGTCTCTTTGTGGCTACCCAAGAGCGAGGAACGAGCGGAGAAAAATTTTTTAGAAGCATGGTGTGTCGCTGTGGTTACCCAAGAGCGAGGAACGAGCGGAAAAAATTTTTTTTTGAGGGTGCCTGTGTGATAGTAGCGAGCAACTAGCGGTGAACTCGTGGTGAACTGAAGGCGGAAAAAACCCATGCAAACAAAAACAGACGCGAACAAAGCATCGGGCGTGCTCAAACGTGTCACTTGGTTGAAAAGGCATGTGTTATGCGAATTGAACCCTTTGTTTTCAAGGGGCGGGACGTGATAGTTGTCAATTCGCTGACAATTTGAGCTTTCGAGGGGGGCTTGGGGGTAATTGTCAGCCGTTCACATAACGAAAGGGTCTCAGATTTTCTCAACAAAACCTAGGGGTTCACAAAGAAAAGACCCCCAGAGGCAAACTAAGGCTCTCTGAGGGTCACACACACACGTATAACACACATACACGTAACAAAACTTTATACTGGGTAGTCTGTGTCTTCTGCTGAACAGGTCAACAACAAAACACCTAAAAATTTATAAGCTTGACAGGTATACTACCCCGACTACAATTGAGCCATAGGCGTAACACCTTAAGTAAACTATTAGTGAACGATGTCTCTGACTATGGGTAAGATTACCATCAGACATAACCCATAGGAATAAGATTCTTAGTAGTTTAAGAGTTCACTCATTTCATTGTTCACTCTTAGTTACACTAAGAAGGGGCTCCCTCTCTATTCCCCCATATTAGTCCCACTCCTGTTCGTCTTCATCCTCATCTTCCCAAACCCACTCTTCTTCAAGGTCTTCTAAACCTGCATTAAGATATTGTTCGTGGTAGGTGTTTGCTGATGAAAGTAGACCGTGAGCAGCAAAGGGGTCACTAAATAACACATCAAAGGATGTTGGGTTATCATAGTCCTGAACAACGACTACATAGTTCCTGTAGTGTTCGCCCAGAATGGCTCTTGCTTGTTCTATTGGGGTCATGGGTCTCATATCCAGCTATCGGCACTATTTGACCCCCTAGAACGCTTGTAATAGGCATCTGTGAAGGCTTGTAGTTCCTTGTTGAGTAGTTCTGCTTTTCTGTTGGCTATATTGTCCTCTGCATCTTGCGCCATCTGTTCGGTCCAGTAGTTCACAGCGATACTAAGGGCATCTAGGCGGTCATCATGTGTTATTGCACCTCTGTCTCTGGTTATACGGGACATCTGGTACATCAGTTGGTATCTTAGCTGTAGCTCTGGGGGATACCCTTGGGCTGTCTCAAAGTCCTTTTTGATGACCTCTGGGGATATAATGAGCCTGTGTTGGTTCATTATGGGCTCTAAGGTGTCAATGATACGTCGTTCCTTCTGGATGTTGTGTCTGACCTCCTCCATAGTACACGGGTGTACCTTGGTGAGCACTGGCTTGAAGATTTCGTTGAACATACCGTCACCAAAGTTACTTTCTACAACAATGGCGTTGACCTGATGGTTCTTAGCAATCATTGCGAGTGTCTTCAGGGTTTCCTCACTGTATCCCCCTTGTAGACCCCCAGCGTCAGGGACGAACAACATTCCGTTAAGCATTTTGACCACAGCGTAGCCCGTTTCGTCCTTACCGCGACCACTGGGGTCAATCGCAAGAACACTCCCTGTGAACGGTATGTGCTCTCCAACAGCCTTAAAGGGGCGGTAGTATCTGTCTCCACTGAATCCTACGTTCGGTACACTCCCGTCCCACACTAGGTCAGGAGCTTGAGCCCACACGAGTTTCTCTGGGGCTATATCGTTGTCGATGTCTGCTACAATCAGGTCGTTGAGCTTTAATGGGTGTCTGTCGGTGTCACTCAGGCGTGTATCCAGCATGAACTGCATGGCGAACCCAGAGCGACCATAGGACAGCTCTCGTTCTAACAGGTCAATATCTGAGAACCGAGTAGGCTCTGTAGCCTTACCTACCTTCTCAGAATCCACACAGACGCCCTTAACAGCCCCGTTATAGCCCTTTTCGTTCGTCTGAGGGGTAACATACTTAGCAGGCCATATACGGGCTTTATAGCCCCGTTCTTGTAGCTTGTTGTAGATACTGTCCTCAGTCTGGGGTGTTCCAAGAAATATAATCTTAGAGGACTCCTCGGGCTTCAGGATAGCATCAAACTCTTTTACTTGTTCGCTAAGCTTCTCACGCATAGCCTGCGTAGCAGAGTTGTTCGCTACCTCGATGTCATCGGCAATGATGATGTCCGCACGGGACCCTGTTAATTGTGAAGTTACACCTAAAGATTTCACAGACGGGGCGTGCGACGCAGGAGCAGGACCTACATCAAAAGATATCTTACTGAACCGTTGCTTATCGTTGGGCTTCAGGTGAGCCAGAAAGGGTACTTCGTGGATAAGACGCAAGGTGAACGTACTGAAGTCATCAGAACGAGTCTTGGACGCTGAGACCACTAGGAAATTTAACGAGGGATTCAGGAACAACTGGTGAACTACATAAGCCGAACAAATCCACGACTTGCCAACACCACGGAACGCCTCAATAATGACACGTTTATCCTCACCTTGCATGAAGTCTGCAATGTTATACTGGATGGGTGTTGGCTCTGGAAGGTTTAGGTGCTTCCAAATCAGGAACAAAAAGTTCCTAAAGTCTTTGAGTTCTTCCATGTTTACTTGTTGCGAGCTCGGTTCTGCGATTTACTCTGGATACGCAAGTTACCACGGGAGTTATTGTGGGGATTACGGTCCCTGTGGTCAACATCTTTACCCGCTAGAGCAGCTTTGCCGTGTTTCTTGACGGCTAACCGTCGAGCTTTGTTCCTAGAAGAGCGTCTCGCTCGTTGCTCAGGTTTGGAGTGGTAGTTTGCGTATTCTTTTTTATAATTTCTGGCCATTTGCTGCTATTACTATATGTTCTGAGTCGTCTTGGAAGGGAAGCATGTCTACTAGGTTACCCAACGGGTTTTCGTTGGTCACCTGAGCGTGGATGCCATTGTCTTTAAGGAGTTGTCGGGCGGCATTTAGGTCACTAGGTGACGCTTCGCCACTCTGGATACGCTGGATGAACTCACTGATTAAAAGGTCTTGAAGGCTGTAGAGCTTTTCTGTTTTATCACTCATTATTTGGTAATCTCCTTGTAGATTTTAATACCTAAATAGAACATCGTTAAGACACCTACGCCTATAGCTACGGCTGTGTTAATGTGGTCAAGAGTAAGGGTTCCGAGGATTCCACTGGTGGCTATAAAGGGGGTCACGTAAGGGTTTTCAGGTATCATTTTGGGTTAAGGGATTGAGGGGGTTAATTATTATTATGCGAAAGCTCGGAAGACTAGCTTCCAGTTAGCTGGAGTAGGATTAAAGCCCGCGTTGGTTGACTTGTTTGGGAAGACTAACGCTCCAAATGTTACAAGACCTATGTTAGTGCTGTTACTATATGTAGGGGAGTCGTGAAAATCTAGTTCATCACCTACTGCCCAACCGCCCTCTGACGTTTTACATCTAGCAACAACTTTAAAGACCTTGGGAACACTACCAAGACCGTGAGCTACTTCTATGCTCATAGCGCCGTCCGTCAAAGCCTGCTCAGAGCTCTCAAAGGACTCCGTAAGAGCCACTGTAGATGTAACGCCATCAACACCGTCAGCTCCAGCAACGCCTTGGATACCTTGAGGGCCTTGTGGGCCGATACCTTCGATGTTCGTAGAGGCATTCTCAGAAACCTCTTGAGCCACGAACAGACCTTGTTGGTAAGCTGTGTCTAGGTCACTCTCAGACAACCGTGAGCCGTTCTGGAAGTCCACTAGCTGTGTAGTTCCAGTGTTACGCCATACACGTATCTTTTGGTAAGCACTAGGTGCTCCGTCGAGTGTTACGGTCTTTGCTGAGGCATCACGAGAAGAGACTGTAAGGTCGCTCCAAGTTGTTCCGTTGTATCCCTTCACGTTGACGTCCGTAATAGACAGAACGTTAAAGGGAACGTCGTAGGTAGTTGCTGTGAGTCCTGATGTATATTCAATGTAGCTG